>Ga0256410_1000507_pt1 | contig 37774 bp, 29 predicted proteins | sample PhyWR1_FD_185983 | JGI IMG/M metagenome (GOLD analysis project Ga0256410, IMG submission 185983) | Leaf surface microbial communities from wheat plants in UC Gill Tract Community Farm, Albany, California, United States - DLSL W.R1 | ecosystem: Host-associated > Plants > Phyllosphere >... | reverse complement strand
TGCAGACGTCTGAGAAAGAATCTGTTGCCGCCCTGAATAAGCAGAATGTGGAGCTGGCCACCGCAGCTACAACCGCCGCAGCCGCACTGAAGAAACAGGATGATGCCGCCAAGGCCCTGACCGCTGAAATCGCCAGCCTGAAACAGCAAAATGCCGATCTCACGACAACAACACAAAAAACGTTAGATGAAAATACCAGAGCACTGTCAGAACAAGTCTCTGCTCTCAATAAAAAGAACACCGAACTGGCAGCAACCGCAGTCGCCGAGCAAAAAACACGCGATGAAGCGGCTAAAGCACTTGCTGCTGAAATCGCCAGTCTGAAGCAGCAAAATACTCAGTTGCAGGCGAGTGAGAAAGAATCCGTTGCTACCCTGAATAAGCAGAATGCAGATTTGACAACCGCTGCTACAGCCGCCGCCGCCGCGGCACAGAAAAAACTTGATGAAGATACCAAGGTTCTTTCAGAACAGCTCACTGCTCTCAATAAAAAGAATACCGAACTGGCAGCAACCGCAGCCGCCACACAAAAGAAACAAGACGAAGCGGCTAAGGTACTCGCTGCTGAAATAGCCAGTTTGAAGCAGCAAAATACTCAGCTACAAGCTAGCGAGAAAGAGACAGTCGCCGCCCTGAATAAAAAGAATACTGAGCTGGCCACTGCAGCAGCAGCTACACAGAAGAAGCAGGATGAATCGATTGTTAAATTGAATGAAGAGAGTAAAAAATTACAGGCAATGGTTGATAGCCTGTCATTTAACGATAAGAAAATTAATATCAAAGATGCGACAGATAGAAACTCTTATGCTTTAGGTGTTTTTTACTTAAATCAGGCATTTTTTGAAGCAAATAAAATGGCATCAAATAATATAAAAATTAATCCTGATTCACTCGCTTTAGGCTTTAGCGATGCTTATCGTAATAAACTAAAAATAAATACGGGTGAAATAGAAAAAATCATTGGTAATCTTAATGAAAAATTCACATCACAAATTCGCGTGGTTGAAGATAAATTAAAAGACAAAATAAAAAATAAAAATGCTGAGATGTTATCTAATGGATCTTATTTTGTGATCGATAAAAAAGGCAAAGGAAAATACGCTCAAGGTGATATTGTTTTATTTAATGTCTTTGAAAAACATCTTGATGGCAAACCCATCATGAACACTATGAATTCACGCATTCTGTATAACGATGAAACTGATCCTTTTATGAAAAAGATTATCAGCTCAGGTCTTAAAGGCGGAACCATTACTATTTATGGAAAAGTTGAAAGCTTATATGATGAGAAGCCTCCTGAAATCAAACCAGGTGAAATTATATCACTGACTTTTGAATTACAGCCATAGCCTGAATATTCTTCCCGATTAGTGATATTATCCATCGCTAATCGGGTAAGTTTTCTCTTAAATTATAATAAGAACACTTTCTAGTTCAGCAAGCTGACTTCCCCTTCCCGCCAAATTCTTATCTAAAAAAAATACGGTAATATTTTAATTATTTTAGATAAATTAAAATATCTTGTAGGTTACATTCTCATACCTGTTGTTTCAGGTTATCTACAATACTTAAACTTTTGTATTCTTATATTATAATATGTAATTTATGTTTTATAAAAAAAAATTCCAGGCTACTATTCAACCTCTAGTCTTGTCAGATATTTTAATTACGACGATGACAGACAGCAAAATTCCCAGTGTTCGCTTACCACTCTGCTCCATAAAAAGCATAATTTTTACTTCACATTAACATTCATCGAATAACGGAGTATTTATGAAATTGAAACCTCTTATGGCGGCAGTAATTACACTTTCCTCTATGATGGCTTTTACCGCTCAGGCAGCAACTACAGCTAATGCAGCTGCTACCACAGCTGCGGAGAAAAAGGTCAATGATTACGAAGCAGTAATGATTGATAAAGTATGGGTAACAACCAAAGCGTTGGATCAAGATAAAAAAGATGTCTCGCCTCAAAATGAGCAAGTCTCTAACTACTTTGGCCTCGCAGAATATTATCCGAATGGAACCTTCAAAATGACAACTCTTGAAGGTGCACCGAAGATGCAGGGTGACTGGTCTTTTGATTCTGAAGGCAAAACACGTTCACTGACGGCAAAAAATGATAAAGGTGATGTTCTGTTCACTCGTGTAGTTGAAAATATTACCGTCACACCTGACGAATATACCTACCGTATTTATCCATCTCAGGATGATAAATCAAAGTATTTTGATATTGTTCACGAAGTTAAAAAATAATTTAATAGTCTCCCCATCAGCAGGTGGGGAGACTAATTTTCTCTTATCATAGATTTACTGCTAATAACTTAGCTACCCTCAATCGTATCTTGTTATTCTCCCCAACATATCACCAGACAGATAACTGTTTACTGTCACCCTTAATATCGCTGCTTTTATCTTAATAATATTTCCCCTGCCCCGACAGGCAGGAGATTACAGACAAGATTAGAAATCCATTTTCATCGTGAGCTGCACTTCACGTGGGTCACCAATCTGGTTGGAAAGATTATTGCTGGCAATCGATGAGGTGTAATAGGTTTTATCGAACAGATTTTTGACATTTATCTGTAAAGTCACAGGATATTGCAGCTTCATTTTGTAAGCGGCAAAAGCATCAGCAACAAAATATCCTGGTAGGTAATAGGAAGCATCATTATTACCAGAACGACGGCTAACACCATGCCCACCGCCACCCAGCGTCAAAGTATTACCCATAAACGCATTATGAATATCGTAAGTCAGGAATACCGAACCGGTATGACGTGGAACATTTGGCATAGGCTTCCCTTTGTAGTCTGGGTCTTCGGTCACTTTAGCAGCTGTATAACCATAGCTGGCAATGATATTGGTGTTGGTGGTTAATGCACCTGCTACATCAAATTCCACGCCCTGAGAGCGAACCCGACCTGCGGTTTTTGCCACTGTTTCGCCATTGATACTTTCGTTATAAAGCACATTACGTTTATCAATATCAAATAGCGATAAATTGGCGCTAACACCGTCGAACAGGTCAAATTTTGCACCCACTTCATAGGCTGTAGATGTCTCTGGCGGTAAAGCACCAATATAGTTAGCAATAGAGTATTGCGGCATAAAGGAGCGTGAGACATTACCGAACAAGGATACGCTTGGAGTCAGTTTGTAGACTAAACCAAATTTCGGTACCCACTGCTTGTCGGTACTGTCCGTATTGGTTCTGAACGGACGCCCCTTACCAGCATATTCGGTATAGTACTGGTAGCGCATCCCGGCAACAGCAATCCATTGATCGGTCAGATAGAGCGCATCTTGCACGTAAGCTGAGTAGCTCTCTTGTTTAATCGTCTGGTCACTGTCGGAATCAGAAACACTGGTACATTTACCCAAAGTGCCATAGACCGGATTATAGATATTAAACCCTTTGACGTTCTTACAACGGATCATATCGGTACGGAGTAGATCGTAGTTCTCATACGAAATACCGGTCAGGATCTCATTATAAAATCCACCTATCAGTACATTACCTTGTAAATCGGCGCGTGTGGCATGCATACGCTGAGTTGAACCTTGGGTCGCATCCACACGACGGGTCAAATCACCCGTTTGGGCGTCATAGGCCATCACCCGAGCCTGATTATCGTTATATTTATCCTGACTGTAGCTATAGTCAAATTTTGCCGTCCAGGCACTATTGAGACGATATTCACTATTCAACTGGACTAAATCAGACTCACCCTCCGTGATATTAAATTTCTCATCAAAGCGTGTTTTTCTGTCGACATTAACGGGCTGTTTGGTATTCAAATCAAAAATAGTGCCACGATCAAACGGAGTTTTATAATCACGGTGCATATAAAGCACATTGACGGTGCTATTTTCCCCAAACCATGTCAACGATGGGGAAATAAAAGTACTACGCTTTGTTCCGTAACTACGCCAATAATCTTCATCCTGATATTCACCAATCACCCGCCAGGCTAGTGGGCTGCCGGCTATGGGTCCTGTCACATCAAATTTACCACTCCCACCACCAAAACTGGTTGAAGTTGCAGACAGAGAGCCACCGAACTCTCGTTCAGGACGTTTAGTCACAACATTAATCAATCCACCTGGATCAAGAATGCCGTACAGAGTAGAGGCTGGGCCTTTCAGGACTTCAACCCGCGAAGTTGCAGCGTTAAAACTACGTGGTAGTACAGTTTTCAGACCATTAGTCATCACTGAGCCATCACGGTTAGAACCGAAGCCACGGCGTACAAACGCATCCTGAGTGGCACCAAGAGTATTGGTTTGCACCACATTACTGACGTTATACAAAGCCTCATCAAGTGTGGTCGAATGCTGGTCTGCGAGGACTTTATCGCTGACAGTATTGACCACTTGCGGAATATCCAACAGTGGCATTGTCGTCAGCGTCGCAGTAGATGATTTTAGCGGCTGATAGCCTGAGGTGACGGCCTGGTCAGCACTACCACCGTTAGCAATAACGGTAATGGTATCCACTTCTTTCACTGATTCCTGCTCTTTTTCCGCTGCATTTGCAGCGGATGTTGCTGTAACACCTAAAAACAGAACGGAGAACAATGCCCGCCCTTTTATCCCAGAAAAATAAGGAGTTAACTTTGCCATCTGATGTTTATTCCGCAAAAAATACCCAGCCCAGAAACGAGAAGAAAACAGGTTTATACTGCTGACCTCCCTGCTAGCCTGGCATGCAGTTATGCATCTTCTATCATCATAAACGCTGCCAGACATGTAATTGAGAATCATTCAACCATCGGTTTATGTAGTAGTAAATGAAATATTCACAAATAAACTACAACATTCCCCCTGAAATAAACCTTAGTTTTATTGCGGAATAATCATACCTAATTGCATGAAATTAATAGATTTAATGGTTAATTATAGATTTTAGCGTACGAATGATTTTTAGTGCATAAAGTTATGTAACTACAGCATACAAGTGCTTGACTACTACATTACAACTCAGCAAGATCAGAAAGAGAATGAGTTTTATTTTTATTCAAACATTTATGTGCGCTGACTTTATTAAATGACTACAGCGTAGGAGTGAACATGCCACAGCATGTGGAAAATACCGCTATTGAACTGAAACAGCTCTCTGCTGGTTATCGTCATCATACCGTGGTCGAGGATGTGAACCTGACTATCCCACACGGAAAAATGACCGTGCTAGTCGGAGCCAATGGCTGTGGCAAATCCACCTTATTGAGTACTATTGCCCGAATGCTAAAACCACTCGGAGGTAGCGTATTACTTGATGGTAAAGCTATCCACCAGCAACCGACCAAAGCGGTCTCCCGACAACTGGGTATTCTGCCGCAGTCGCCACTGGTCCCCGAAGGGCTTACCGTTTTTGAACTCGTCTCACGCGGACGTTTTCCCTGGCAGAATTTTCTCCAGCAATGGAGTGATGAAGATGAGCGTGCGGTAGAGCAAGCCTTGCAGTTGACCGACACCACAGAGTTTGCTCACCAGCCAGTTGATAGCTTGTCTGGCGGACAACGCCAACGTTGCTGGATAGCTATGGCACTGGCTCAGCAAACACCCATAATTCTTCTGGATGAACCGACGACATTTCTCGACTTGCGTTATCAAGTGGAAATTCTCGAATTACTTCATTCCCTGACCCGCCACCATGGCCGCACCGTCATTGTGGTGCTGCATGATCTTAATTTTGCCATTAACTACGGTGATATGTTGGTCTTCCTTAAACAAGGCCAGGTACAGGGAATTATCCATGATGGTGAAAACTGTACTCCGGAACTGATTAAGACAGTGTTCGATGTTGAGGTACAGATGTCGATTAATCCACTGACTGGAAAACCCTTTTTCCTGCCCTTTCCTGCAACCATAGGGCAAAACAGATGACCGTCATAACCATGGCTCCTGGCTATCGCCGTAGTCGATTTGCTCTGGCACTCCCTATTTCGTTACTGTTAGTTTGCATTCTGACGGTATTACATCTAGGAATTGGCGCCCGAACTATCGGCCCACAAACGGTAATTCAGGCACTGTTCCACTTTGATGTGAAAAACTTCGATCACCGCATCATTGTCTCTTTGCGGTTGTTACGATTGACTGCCGCATTGCTAGTCGGAGCAGCTCTTGGCATCGCCGGGGTTTTATTACAGGCACTGATTCGTAACCCATTAGGCGAACCACATATTCTTGGCCTGAATGCCGGAGCTGCGTTTGCGGTAGTCGTATGCACGGCACTCGGCATAACCTCAGCCAGTCAGTCATTGATTGCTGCGGGCGGAGCAGCCGCACTGTTCTCTCTGGTCATTACCTTGTCTTCTGCCGGACGTGGAGGTTTAACGCCTCTTAAAGTGATGCTCTGCGGCGTTGCCCTCTCAGCCATGGTCTCTTCGCTAACCGCTGCCATTCTTATCCTTGACGAGCAAACTTTACTGGCGATGAGAACCTGGCTGGTGGGTGATTTAGCAGGGATCCGCTGGGAGATGGTGCACCACGCACTGATCCCGCTGGTAGTCGGTCTGGTACTCGCTATTTCTATTGCTCCGTCGATGAATATTCTGGCTCTCGGCGACAATATGGCCCGAGGACTCGGTGTCAATCTCCTGCGGATCCGCTTAATCGCTATGGTGGCAATTGCTTTACTCTGTGGCGTCGCGGTTTCTATCGCTGGCCCATTAGGATTTATTGGCCTACTGATACCCAATATCATACGTCGCCTGGTCACCGACGATATTCGTCTGATGCTCCCTCTTGCCGCTCTGCTGGGAGCGAGCGTCTTGTTGCTTGCCGATATTATTGCGCGCTTATTACTAGCCCCCCAGGAGCTGGCGACCGGGATTATGACCGCTCTGATTGGTGCCCCGGTATTTGTGTTTATTGCCTCAAGGTTCTTAAAATGAGCCGCGCCATGCGTAGTGCCGGGTTACGTTCTCTGCGGATAGGACGAATCTCACGCATTATCCGTCCTAAAACCATCCTCTACAGTCTGGGACTAGTACTGATTATCCTCGCCTTACTGGTCTTTGGAATATTACAAGGTTCGCTACCCATCCCGACTTCAGATATTGGCCGGGCACTTTTTTATCCTCAGACCCTGACGGCAGAACAGCACTATGTGGTCTGGGATATTCGCCTGCCACGTCTGCTGATGGCGCTGCTATGTGGGGGAATGTTGGGCCTGGCCGGGGCGGCAATGCAGTCGATTACCCGCAATGGCCTGGCAGATCCCGGCCTGATTGGAGTCAAAGAAGGCTGTAGCGTTGTCGTACTGACACTGATACTCCTCTTCCCCAGTATCGGTCTGGTCTGGAGACCACTGGCTGGCGTGGTAGGCGGAACACTGGTGGCACTATTAGTGGTTCTGCTAGCACGTGATTTTTCACGGCCACGTTTCGTGCTGATTGGTATCGGCGTCTCATGGTTCTTCGCCGCAGGTATTGGTATTTTTATGACCACTGCAGATGTACGTAATGTCCAGACCGCTCTCATCTGGATGTCTGGTAGTTTGCACGCCGCCACTTGGCCTCTGCTGCTGGTCGCGCTTATCTGGCTACTGCCTGCCGCTCTGCTGTTATTTATTACCACCAGAGCCTCAGATATCGCATTACTGGGCAACCACACCGCAACCGGGCTAGGGGTACATCTACCCCGGTTAGCGTTATTGCGTTTTATTGCGCCAGTGTTTCTTACTGCCGCCAGTGTCTCTTGTGTGGGGAGTCTTGGGTTTGTTGGGCTGATGGCCCCGCATATGGCGCGCTTTTGGCTACGAGGGGGGCAAATGGCATTATTGTGGGGCAGTGCTTTATTAGGCGCGTTGCTGGTATTGATTACCGATACCTTAGGTCGTCTGGCCTTTGCCCCGTTGCAAATTCCAGCAGGTATCGTCATCGCACTGGTTGGCGGACCCTTTTTCCTTCTGTTGCTCTGGCGTCGCCGGGACCGTTTATAATTTACAGAGGCCGTATGCGTTTACTCTTTGCATTGTTACTGCTGGTAAGTCTTTCCACTCAGGCAGCGGATACTATTCAGTCGTTTACTGACGATCTTGGTCGAGTGGTCAAAGTGCCACTACACCCACAACGTATTGTGTCATTGCATGATCTTGATATTACTATTCCATTGATTGAACTCGGTGTTCCTCCTGTGGCCAGCCACGGTAGAACACGTCCTGATGGCAGTCATTTTATCCGCTCTAGTGCATTGCTGACCGGTATCGACTTTGATAATTCCAGCATCAAATTTATCGGTACCGCGGATATTGATATTGAAGCTATTGTGGCCGCAAAACCTGATTTAATTATTACCCAGCCTGGGCGCGGTACCCCGATAGAGCAGTTAGAAAAAATAGCTCCGACCGTCAGCATTGATCATCTCGATGGTGGCGCACCACAAATCTATCGTAAGTTAGCTCAGCTGACCGGGACCGAAGCACGGTATGCCATTCTCGAACGTCGCTATCAGGAAGAGATTGCTCAGATTAAACGGATAATAGATACCCAACATATTTCTGTGGCGGTGATTCAGGCGAACCAGGGAAAGATTAATGCGCTGCATACCTATCACTCTCTGGGTCGTGTATTACGTGATGCCGGTTTTAAATTCCCCCCACTGATTGACAACATTCCCGAAGGGAAGCGTATCGATGTCAGCGCTGAACGGCTACCAGAGATGGATGCTGATTTTGTCTTTACTACATGGCGTGGCGATACTGGCGGTAAACCACAGGATGAAATGACCGCAATGGATACCGTACTACCAGGCTGGTGTGATTTTTTGACCGCCTGCCAGCGAGGCCACTATATTCTACTCTCCCGAGAAGAAGCGATTTCGAACTCCTTCGCCTCACTCAGCCTGATGGCCGCTCAAGTACAAACACATATTGCCGGGCGGCTACTGCCGGAAGTGAAATAATCATGCTGACCGCTAAAAAAGTGAAAAATCGTATCGATGTTTACGGGGATCGTTTCCGTGCTCGATCCCACACGCTATCTCCTCGTATGCAGACCGTTGCCCGTTACATCAACGAAAACCGGGAAGTGGTGCTGGAGTTCACAGCCATAGAAATTGCCGCCGCCACACAGACCTCAGATGCAACAGTAGTCCGAGCGATTCAGGCATTAGGCTTTGCAGGCTTACGCGATTTAAAACAGACCATGGAACTCTGGTTTGGTCCAGGCATTAATTCGGAAGATAAGATGACCACTACGGTTAACTCTTTGACCTGTGATGTAAATTCAAGCATTGATTTTGTTTTACAAGGCCATCAGCATACCTGCGAGGTACTCTCGACCCCGGCCAATCGCTATGCCATTGCTCAGGCTGTAGCCGTCCTTGTCGAAGCCCGCCAAGTCGGTATTTTTGGTATCGGTGCTTCTGGAGTGCTGGCCGACTATTCGGCACGACTATTTAGCCGTATTGGTTTACCTGCCGTAGCGTTTAACCGCACCGGAATCAATCTGGCTGAACAACTGATTGCTTTACAACGTGGGGATGCTCTTATCATGATGGCGCAGAAATCAGCCCATCGTGAAGGACTAACGACAATACGCGAAGCGAAGCGATTAGGTGTCCCAGTAATTTTAATGACCAACGCTCTTGGCTCCCGTTTCAGTAAAGAAGCCGATATCGTCATCAATGTTCCACGCGGTGGTGAAAACGGTAAAATGCCCCTGCACAGTGCAGTACTGGTCTGTCTTGAGATGATGGTGCTATCTGTTGCCTCCACCGCCCCACAACGGTCAATTAAATCCGTTAAACGGATTAATGATCTCTATCGGGGAATTGGCCGAACGGCCAAGAAGTAAGACTGATAAGATGCTCAAATAATATAAATACTTCGTTAAAAATCAAAATAAAAACCATACAGAATAGTGATTATATTTATAAGTCTCATTTATATATTCTACAGAATTCGAGTTTCTTGTAGACACTGCGCAAAATAAACGCCAGAGAAAATTCATTTTTCATATTATCGAAGTTGAAAAAAACTCCGTCATTTTAAGTGAGTTAGTCCGCGAACTGGATGCCTTTCAGACCGCACTTTATCCTGCGGAAAGTGACCACTGTATCGATCTCACCTCGATACCAGATGAGTCTCTACGCTGTATTGTGGTACGGGATGAAGAAGGTGCTACGGCGGTTGGCTGTGGGGCTGTTTTATTATCAGGAGATGGTGTGGGTGAAGTTAAGCGTGTTTATATTCGCCCCGCATATCGGGGGGAAAAGCTGGGGGAGCTTATCGTTGCCTGTCTGGAGACAATTGCAGCTGACTCAGGTTGCAGGTTACTGCGTCTTGAAACCGGTATTCGTCAGCAGCCAGCCATCGCTTTATACCATCGCTGTGGATATGAGCAGTGCGGGGCCTTTGCTCCGTATAGTGAAGACTCACTGAGCGTATTTATGTGGAAGCAACTCAATTCCAGTTCGTAATACGCTATTTTAGCTCTTTTTCCGCTGTTCAACCGCTTTCTTAATATAGGGTTCGAGTAGTTTTGCCACTGCGGCAAAAACGGGCACCACTACTGAGTTACCGAATTGCCGATAGGCTTGGGTATTAGAAACAGGAATACGGAACTGATACTCACCCGGTTGTTCAAATCCCATCAGGCGGGCGCACTCACGTGGAGTTAACCGCCGTGGTCGTCGGGTAAGATTATCCGGATGATGAAAATCACTTTCACCCAGCTCTTTATCCCATCCTCTGTCTATCAATATTTCTGAACCATCTTTGTGATAACGGGCAGACAGTGTTCTGGCTACTACCTGTGGGTTATCAGGTGATACCAGACCAAAACCAAAACCATTTCCTTTAGCTTTATGTTTTTTGGCGTAATAGTAGAGGTATTCCCACAGCTTCACCGTCAGGATATATTTGTCATCCACTTGGCTATCCAGTAATTGCTTTAGTGTCGGACGATTTTTCGGATAGTAGCGGTGAATATCCTGCAAGGTGAAGTTCCCTGCCAGATTCAGGTCCCGGCGGAAACCAACCAGTACAATGCGCTCCCGGTGCTGGGGTAAGAAAGGTTTACCATCGATAACTTTTGGGTCAGCTGCACCCTTAAGATGAGTATCAGCCACCTCATATCCTAGCTCATCCAGTGTTTGCTGAATAATTTTAAAGGTTTTACCTTTATCGTGGCTTTTCAAATTCTTCACGTTTTCAAGCACAAAAATAGCTGGCTTTTTAACGGCAATAATACGCGCAACATCGAAAAATAACGTTCCTTGCGTATCACATTCAAAACCATGTGCTCTACCCAGCGAATTTTTTTTACTCACACCCGCCAGGCTAAATGGCTGGCAAGGGAAACCGGCCAGCAGCACATCATGCTGCGGGATATGCTGGTCAATATGGGCGTAAGCTTCATCTTCTGCAATGTCAGGCTTATCGCTGAGGGTAATTTCGCGAATATCTGCATTAAAAGTATGTGCTGCGGGGTCACTGTACCAGTTCGCTTTATAGGTTCTGACCGCCTGTGGATTCCATTCACTGGTCAACACACATTGTCCTCCTATTGCTTCAAATCCGCCACGAATACCGCCGACTCCGGCAAACAGATCGATAAAACGGAATTGATAATCACCATGACATTTTGGTGGCTTCGGTAGCAGGTTTTGCAGCATCTTCACTTCAACATCAACCAGCGGTTTTGGGGTCGCTTTGCCGTTAACCCAACGATTTACTGACTCTCTGGTCCAGTCATTACCACTGACAGAACGCAGACATTCGGCAACGGTCTTTTGGTCGTAGATTTCGAGCACTTGCCTGAGAAGCTGCAGCTCTTCTTGCTTACGTGTCTGAGTGGTGGATTTTGACTCGACCATTAACTGATTGACGATAGACTGTAATTCTTTCATATGGCTTATTTGCTGGGTTGAATGAGTGATAATTTATCATAGAATTATTCTTTATATACAAATACTGACATCTCTTTAACCCATACTATTAGTCAGGTTATTTTCTTAACACCTCTTCGCAAGCAATTACTATTATTGAGTAGGTTAATCAGCCACTACTGCGTTTAATGTTTGACTGTTACCACTACCAAATAATCCAGGGAGACATTGTCCGTAGTTCTGAGTAGCTCTTGCCTTATATCGACCATGTGTAGATTGCCTCTGTCACAATGCGGACTCAGCCAGCTACTGGAGAAGTTAACTATGCTTATATTCTTGCTAAAATAGGAGAGATTGGTTGGAAAATATCCATTGCCGCCGAATATAAAACTCAGAGCAGAACAGAAATAACCCTGAATTGGTTAGTAGAATTCAAATCCATTCCATTTTATTAAAAAATTCATAGTTGTTATACAAATTTATCAGAAACATCCTATAGCGACCTCCTTTTAAAATCCTAAAGAAACCAGATGAATTATTAATGATTATGTAAAATATGAATTAATAATGACCCATGTTAACCATTGATAAATAAGAACTTTTTAATGAAAAAAATAAAAACATTGTAAAGTTAATGCTATCTCAAGAGGTTTCCCATAGATTTTCATTGAGAATATTCCTATATTGAATAAATAATGCATTCAATCTGAAAATAACTTGGGATAGAAAATCACTATGCCTAGACCTTCGACGCTTTACGTTCCACATCTTCTGAATGCTAAAGACATTCAGCCAGAAGAACGCTTTAGCCAAATATCACATAATCTTAGTTGCTATGGTATCGATGTGGTCAACAATCGACGGCCAGAGGAAATTATTGCCCAGCATAAAACAATATCCGGGATAATGGGTGATTATTGCAGCGCCTTTGGCTCAAAAAATGACACCATCTTCGATCCTCATAAAGCAAAGGAATCGATGATCTATATTTCATTGATTGTTCAAGGTAATCAAAGAATTGATGGTAGGCAAAGTAATAGTAGTACTCAAATTGATCAGGGTATGCTGATACTGCATGAGCGTAATGACTATTATCATTATCAGTCGGCGGATGTTAAACAGCTTTATATTATTCCACACCTTGAACAGGTGAAAACAATTTTTAGCGGGAAGCTAAGCCAGCCGGCTGTTTCTCTTGATAATCATCACTTGGCGAATTTTTTAAAGTCTCATATGCTACTTCTGGACCATCAGTCCGCTCATTTAAACTCTAAAGAAATAGCTTTAATTGTTGATAGTTTGCATAATATGGCTCTATTAATGATGGCCGATGTTGCAAAAGAACAAGGTCTAATTTCGACAGGAAAGCAGAACCATATATTTAATGGTGCAAAGTCGTATATTAAACAAAACTTTAATCAGCATGAATTATCACCAGACACTATATCTAAAACACTCCGCTGCTCAAGAGCAAGTCTTGATCGGGCTTTTAATGAACAAGGTACATCGGTGATGTTAGTTATTAAGAGTGTGCGTTTAAATGCTGCACGAGAATTATTAGAAAATAATTGCTTATTAAGAATAGAACAGATTTCATGGCTATGTGGTTTTATTAATCATTCATTATTCAGCAAGTTATTTCGAGAAAAATATAAGGTATCACCAAAAACCTGGCGTGATAACTTTAAGAGTTCCTTGTCATCAACACCAGATTCATAAATGAACATTTATGTACATTAGATTTCACTACTTTCGCAGGTGTATTTAGTGAATATCTGAGCTTTTCTAACTATCAAAAAACTGAATGTATAATAAATATTAGTGATGTGATTTAAATCTTTTTGTCTGACGTTCAATAATATAAGCAACTAAGCTATATAACGATATTCCTAACGATATAACAGCAATACTTATTAATATAATAGTGCTCATGCTCATTATCTTATCTCTCTCTGCATGGCGATTGGAATATCATAATAGTAATTATTCCGATACAAAAAGAAGAATACGGAGCCTCAAGACTGTTCTATGCCCCTCAGAGTTAAAATATTTACCTTATACCCCTTCTACACACCTGATACAGCCGATACCTTGTATCTTATATGGGTATTGGGTTAGTCGCCCCATAACATTCGTCAGCATGTATCAAACCAGAGCTTTAGCACAGGCTAACAATGCGATAAACGGTGGCAAGCTATGATAGTAAAAAGTATTAAATGTAAGGCATAGCGGTTATCGGACAGGCAGTAAAATTTAACAGCAATAATAAATAGAAGAGAGAATCGGCCGGGTATAAACTAGCCGATTCTCTCTGTAACTTATTCTTTCCGACTCAGAACAAACGGAACAGAATTCCGCAGTGAAGGGTTAACCGCACCACTGTGATCAAGCCCTGGATAAAGATGGACTTCAGCCTGGGTGCCTGCCGCTTTCACATCAGCAGCAAACTGTTTTTGCATCGCTGTTGGTACATTAATATCAGCTTCACCAATACCAATAAATACCGGGTGATCTATCTTCAGCGTCGGATATTGTAGTGACCCTTTGGCAGAAATCAGAAGATCCTGAATGCCGGGCTTCAGACTATTTCCTACCGTCAGCCTTTGCTTCATTACCTCTTCAGTCAGCGGGGTGATACATAGCTCATCCGCACGCGCTAACAGAGGCAGAGCTTTTTCCTGAAAATAATCCTCAGCCTTGAGCTGCGGATTTTTAGCCGCTTCAGACAAGAAGATATAGAAAATATAAGGAATTTTAGGATCACCCGTCGCTATTGCATCGTGTTTGGCGGGTGATAAGATTCTAGCGGCAGAGCTATTCTCATTAAAATACGGTGTGCCAGTGAGCACAGTACCGTTAATATTCAGCTCTGGTGCATACTCCGCCTGATAGCCTGCACTAGCAAAGGCTGCATGTGCACCTTGTGACTGACCAACAAGAATAATTTGATTCTTTAACGGAAATATTTGCTGTGCGGCTTTGATACTATCAAGCGAACTCCAGGCTTGGGCACGAGCATTCAGATAATGGTGTAGCCCTTCAGAACCTAAGCCTGCATAGTCAGGGGCGACAATCGCATACCCCAGCGACAGCCACGTATTTAAATACTGACTGTCACGTGGAGTACGTGGATTTAAGGAAGGAGCACAATCGTGAGCAACACCTGTCGTGCCATGCGCCCATGCAACAATCGGCCATCCGCCAGGTGGCGTAGGCCCCTTAGGTAAGAAGACTGCGGCAGTATCTATTCGTGAACCCGTACCTTTAACGCCATCAGTCGAAGGATATTCAATACGGTACTGTGCCGATGCTTCCAATAACCCGAAAGACTCTGGCAACACTGTTTTTGTAATGATTGTAGGGGTCACTGCATTCTTAGTTTCTGTCATAGCAGTGTGGGAAGAAAAAATGACTATCACTGGAATGACCCAGCGTAACTGTCTTTTAAAGTAATCCATAAAAAACCCATCCCTGTGAACGAACGTTTAATAACCCGCTTATCATAATATATGATAAGCGGGTACATGATATAGCTGCGTATACCCTAAATAATTCGAGTTGCTTGTAGACGCAGAGCGAAGATAACCGATGAGCATAGCGCCAGCAACACCCAGGCAACTTGAAGTATGACGGGTATATCCCAACTCTATGTTTGATAGTGATTTTTCATCTCGACAAGCTATTTATCATGACTGAGTGTCACTGTTTCTTAAATCCCCTCAAGCAATGTGACAAATACTTACCCAAAATCCCTTTGTGACATCATGCACATTTTCATTATGAAACCGGTTGCATGGAGCTAAGTCACTGCTAGGATGAAACCGGTTTCATTCAGTCATTCATTCTCAATAATTAATAAAAGGTCTCTAAAATGACAGCCATCAGAGATTACAGCGCATTAGCGAAGGACATACTTCGCGAGGTTGGCGGCGAGAAAAACATTCACGGCTTTTCCCGCTGTACAACACGTTTACGCTTAGTGTTAAATGAAACGCCCGCTGAGGCTAAAAGCAAAATACAAAGCTTACCCGGCGTCATTGCCGTTGTGGAAAGCGGAGGCCAGTTTCAGGTAGTTATAGGAACCCGTGTTGCTGATGTATTCAATGCGATGAATGACCTGGTTGGCGATAGTCACAATGCTAATGCCGCACCAATAAAAACTCGCTGGCTGGATAGAGTGATTGCCACTATGTCGGCCGTCTTCGCGCCGATTATTTATATTCTGGCGGCTGCAGGTATTTTGCAGGGTATACTGATAGTCGTGTCATTGATTAACGATGGCATCAAAACAACCGATACCTTCGCGATTCTGAACTTTATGTCATGGACACCCTTTGCCTTTTTACCGGTGTTTATCGCTATTACGGCGGCGCGTCACTTTAAATGTAACACCTACATTGCCGTCCTGTGCTGTTGTGCATTGATTAACCCCGACTGGACAGCTATGGCAGGCAGAATCGCCAGTGGCGATACAGTTACCTTCCTCTTTTTCCCATTAGCTAAAACAGTCTATACCTCATCAGTGCTTCCTCCCCTGTTCCTGGTATGGGCTCTGTCATGGCTGGAAAAACGTGTTGACCGTATACTACCGAGCGTTATTTCAGCGCTCTTCACACCATTGATTTGCTTTGTGATAATAGTTCCACTGACGCTAATTGCTATCGGTCCAATCACCACCTGGGCTGCTATGGGTATTGCCAGTGGTTACAATGTCTTATTTAATGCAGCACCAGCCTTGGCTGCTGCGGTGATTGGCGGAGTGTGGCAAGTTATTGTTATTTTCGGCGTTCACTGGGGCATTACACCCGTGATTATGGCTAATTTCGATACTAACGGGTACGACTCATTCCAGGCCTACCAGACTATCGCCGTTATTGGTCAGATGGCTGCGGTATTTGGGGTTTTCCTGAAAACACGTAACAAAGAGCTGAAAACGACCTCCTTATCTGCAGGTGTTACTGCCATCTTTGGTATTACTGAGCCGGCAATTTACGGTGTGACATTACGTTTTAAAAAGCCGTTTATTTGTGGCTGTATTGGTGGTGCAGTCGGTGCGGTAGTCGCGAGTCTGTTTGGTTCTCTATACTATGCCTACGCCGGCCTGCCAGGCTTACTGACTATTGTCAATTCCATTAGCCCGGACGCTCCAATGTCATTTATTGGGGAAGTGGTTGGTAGTGCGACGGCGATTGTACTGACTATTGTCCTGGTTCAGTTTGTTGGCTTTAACGACCCAGTAGAAGAGAGCGCTCCGGCAGCTCCAGTTAACGCAGAAAAAAAATCGAATACCGATGCAGTTGCAGTCAAAACTCCACTGGCAATTTTAAGCCCAATGCAGGGAACAATCATTGCGCTTGATAAGGTCGATGATGCTGCATTCTCGCAAAAGGTATTGGGTGATGGCGTGGCGATTCAGCCTAGTGAAGGCCTGGTTTTGGCTCCTTGTGATGCCAAAGTGGAAACGCTGATTGAGTCTCATCATGCTATTGGTCTGATGTGTGAGAATGGTGCGGAATTGTTGATTCACGTCGGACTGAATACCGTGAATTTACAAGGGCTGCATTTTAAACCACTGGTCAAAGAAGGTGACTGGGTGACAGCAGGTACTCCGCTATTGAGCTTCGATAAAGACGCGATTGAAGCTGCCGGATATGACTTAACGACACCGGTCTTAATTATCAATAGTGACGAGTACGCATTAGTTATCGAACAAGCTGAGGGCGAGATTAGGCAGCAAATGCCGCTAATGACCGTATCCGGCCCCCTGTGATTCACTGGCAGAGCACGCTGAAAGATGTGCTCTGCCACAATTCTGTCTACCCCAATGTCGCACAGGTGACCTGATACAGATAGAATACTGTAGTGAATTGACCCTCTTAATATAAAATCTTCAGCGCCGAGGAATGCTATGGTTACAATACTGGACGTTGCAAAAAAGGCTGGCGTTTCAAAAGCGACAGTTTCCAGAGCGCTCAATGGTAAAGTTGTTGTTAGTCATAATGTTAAAGCTCGTATTAACAAAGCGATAGAAGAAACAGGTTACCGCCCTAATTTATTAGCGCGTCGGCTGGCAACCAATGAGTCGAACTCAGTAGGTCTTGTTATTACCAATGGTCTCTATGATGGCCCTTTCTTTTCTTCGATGACTTATCAAGCCGCCACCTGTAGTGAACAACATCAACGACAGCTGGTATTAGCTGATGGCAAACATTGCAGTGAAGATGAAAAAAATGCCATCAACCTACTGCTTCAGCTACGCTGTGAAGCAATTATGATCTATCCCAAATATTTAACCGTTGATGAGCTGGATGATATTATTGATAGCAGCAGCGTACCCATTATGGTTATTAATCGAGAACTAAAGCGCCATCGAGCAAATTCTGTTTTTGTCGATAATCAATTATGCAGCACTCAAATGGTCAATCATTTACTGGAAAAAGGACATCGCCGTATTGCCTTTATTACTGGAACTACAGGTTCACCAACTGGTGAGCAGCGTCTGTTGGGGTATCGCAATGCGCTAGAAAAAGCAGGAATTATTCCAGATGAAAGCTTAATTGTTCATGGTAGTTACAGACCCGAAAGTGGTTATAAAGCCGGACTCGAATTACTCAAAAACAATGCCGATTTCACCTGTGTTTTAGCTGCCAATGACGATATGGCAATGGGCGCTATTAAAGCGTTTACTGAACATGGCTATGCTATCCCCGCTGATATCTCGGTTGCCGGATTTGATGATGCGCCTATTGGACGTTATTTCACGCCTGCATTAACCACCGTCCATATACCGATGGACCAAATGATTAAAGACGCATTACAGATCCTACTGTCTCCCTCAGAGACTCCTGTTCCTTTGCCTGCTCATAGTGGCACTTTAGTTATCAGAGACTCAATTGCTGAAAGAACACCTGAGCAGTAAAGCTGTCACTATCCACATGGCACGATACAAACGCTCCTGTCGATGAGTAGGACACTGTTATCTGTTTATAGTAAAAATCAACCCACTCCCCTGAACGGATAGTTTTTATAGTAACTAACTGATATAACAGTTTCTATTGATATTTTTAAGGTAGTTTTATTCATAGTATAGTAAGCCAAATATTCTGATATGGAGTAACTGATGAACTACTCTATCGGTGAGTTCGCAAGACTCTGCGGTATTAATGCAACAACACTACGAGCATGGCAGCGACGTTATGGTTTACTTAAACCACAGCGCTCAGATGGAGGTCATCGGCTTTATAGTGATGATGATATACAACAGGCTTTAAATATCCTGGACTGGCTCAAAAAAGGTGTTCCAGTTAGCAAAGTAAAAATGCTGCTCGACAGGCCAGAAGAGGAATACACCAATCAATGGATTTTCCTACAAGAAAAGTTACTACAACAGCTGACTGCCGGTCGTATAGATGCTGCCAGGAATACCATTTATGATTCCGGACGCGAGTATCCAAGGGAGGAACTGGTTACACAACTACTGCGCCCATTACGCAGAAAAATATCGGCAAATCTTGCCACGACTATCACTCTCAGAGCGATTCTGGATGGGCTGATTATTGCCTATACTTCTTTTTGTATTGAGGGTGATAAAAAAGCGCCTGGTGATAACTATCTGATCAGTGGCTGGCATTTAACAGATGCCTGCGAAGTATGGCTGGAAGCTCTTCAGCGTACCGGTCAGAATAAGCGTATCGATGTTTTACCCCATTTGCCTGGTATGCTAGCTCTCGATATGTTTCCCGGGAGTCACTGGATCCTGATTACAGCAGGAAAATTAACCAGCACACAGGTAAAACAGACCGAACAATGGCAGAACAGCGTAAAGTCCCTCGAGATAGTCATACTCTAGAACCATGCGCTATTAGATATGCCCGCCTCTGCTACACGTCACCGCACCCCTTCCGGTTTTATCCGGCGACTTATCGCATCGTTATCTCATCTCTGTATATCTTTTATCCTAAAATATAACTAATTGATAATAAACATTAAGTTAATTTTTACACTTTAAAACTTGGACAATAATATTCATTTGTGTAAGTTTATAAATTGTTAGTTCATTTTATGTGCTTTGATGGTGAATCAGAACTATACCCTGAACAATTAGAGTTGCTTGTAGGTGACATGAACAAGCAACTTGAAGTATGGGTACCTTTGATAGGGTATTAAGCGCCTTACCAGGATGCCAGAATAACCCTTGTTACAAAATAGAGATTACTTATATAGGAATATCATCATGATGAGTAAACCAAGAATCGAAATCAGTGAAAAGCTGACAGGGTTTCAGGTTGGCTTAGAACCAGATGATATCTTTGCCCAAGGGTTACTGGCTGACCTTATTGTTCGGGCAAACTGCACTCCTGTTGATACTGCTTCTGTCATTCCATTACCGATACCGCGTTTTATCTATACCACTACAAATCATCCACAACAGCCAGATGATTTGAACGGACTGATTGTTGATTATCATCCCGCAGATGGGGGTTTAAAAACCAATCTCTCTACAGAACCAGCGAAACAAGCAGATCTAGCGAAATACCAGATGCTATTGAGTAGCACAATGGCAGAAAAATACTCATGGGTACCATTGATAAGAAGTGAGCAACTGAGTAATTCTGCGCTACGTGAAAATTTTATCGTTTGTGTTTCTGCGCTTCATGAACTCAATCTGCTGCGAAGACAAAAGCTAACACGCCATACACTAATAGATTTTCATACTCGTTATAAACTGGTGTTACTGGCGCATAACCAACCCGGTTATCGGAAAATAGGTCCGTTTGTTGCCCAGATTCATCAGTGGTCAGATCTGGAGGCATTTTTTATAGCCTATCGAAAACAACTGATGAATATATTGCAACAGCCCGCCTCCTGTGAAAATCATGTCAATGTAATGATGCATATCCAGGGTTATTTCAACCGTCAACAAACGGCAGAGCAAAGAAGTCAACTATGTCGAGTGATCCATGATTACCGTCTGGGAAATCTACCTCTTAGTACACCATTGGCCCTGTTAAAGGGATATATCTCTGAGTATCCAAATAATTATCTATTAACACAAAAATATTTCATGTTATATCCAAATAATTTTATTTGAATTGAAAATGAGAAGGCCGTGACGAGATCGGTTAATGGCACTGATTTTAGTTTTATTAAGACGACACTATTGATGTCGTCTTTTTTTATCTTCTGATAATGAGAAAATTATCAATTAAACGAAATATATACAACACATATTGATTCACTTTACAGTTAAACAGTTACATTTCATTAACTGTAAGCAACTAAGATCATGATTTACACATGGTATTATCAATAAAATCATCTTGCATACTCGCCATACATCAAATTACATTAGGTCATGGAGATAATGTGCCTAAAATATATTACCATACTAATAATTCATCTATATATTTACATGATAATCAAACGACAGGAAAAAAATCGGCAACTGAAAAATATAAAATCACCCGTTGTATATATGATATAAAAAACACCGCTCAAAAACACTCATCTTCTACTTATAAAAACAAATCTGGATTTTATTTAAAGAAATTAAATTTCCTTCCACTTTTAGACTTGAGTGAAATTAATGTAGCAAGTTATATTTATTGTGGACTAACCCATGTTCTTCAAAAAAATAATATTAGCATCGTGCTTGATAATACTGGCAATCTATTAATAATCAAAGGTAAAAGTAATAATCTAATTAAAGGTTTATATAAAAAATATACTAGCGGATATCACTATCAAAGTGCATCATTAACCAATGATAATGATGCCGTGAAATTTGATCACCTCTATATTAATCGACACAGAATGCTAATCGGCAAAGAGAAAAAAACAAATAAATATTATTGTATTAACATTGATGAAATATCATCACCTCTTGACACACCAGAGCAGAATATCACCTTTCGTTTGAATAAATATAAAAAAATATTATCTGATGAGTCATTAACATTACAAAAAGAAGACATGTCAGAATTATATTTCAGCTATAACCAGAGAAACTGACTACTCAGTGATGGAGTATCATATTGATATACCATTGAATAAAAATTATTTAATACAGAGCATTAAAAAAGTAAGCAATCACTTACAAATAGAGCTACGCAAAGGAATGAAAAGCCGTATTGTTTATTTAAACCCTGAACATATATCATTAAAAAAATTAACTGCCGGAAAAATAAGCCATAAACCCCCACAAAATTTCACCTCTCGTTTGGGTTGCGATCCGCATGAGAAATATCATGCTGGTCAGCCTTTTACCTCTGACCGTAAGGGGAATTTTAGTAGCGACCATATTCCATTATTTTCCTCTGTTATGGATAAATTTCGTGTTCATTTACAATCGGCAAAAAACCATAAGGCCCAGGGAAAGAATAAAAAAGCTTTTATATCGGTAACAAAAAGTATCGATCCAGGCCTGAGTGCGTTATACGCAGTGACTGTAGATCAAGTTAGAAATATCAGACAAAAAATCGCGCAGAAAGGTATGACAGATCAACAGGCCATATTCGCCTCAATGCAGTCACAAACCGCCTCTCTTATACCCATTATCAATCATGCGCTGGGAAATACGCTTCCCGTAGATTTAAGCAGTGCCCTGATCTCATTGATGAAACAACTCAAAGTACGAGAATCCATCAGCTTACAGAATTCAAATCTTATTTCAGGATTTTTTGGCGTGGCCGCAGGTGGGATACCTTTTAATCCGGGCTGGTTTGCCGGGGTAGTAGCGATACTTGCCAGGAATTATCACCTGGTCTTATCTCGAGTAGATACTAACAATATCAGTGTTACCTTTAGCTATCAGCGAAAAAAAAGTACTGTGTTTATCGCTGGAACGGGGCAAGGGCTGGAAAGGCCATTATTGAGTACTCATACTATTAACTATATGGCCGTGATGCCTGCAGAAGCGAATCTTATTATAGTGACACATTGCACTAAAGAGCGTGATTTCAGTTTTACTCTTTCTATCACTGACTTCGAACTCTTTGCGAGACAATTATATAACCCTGAAAATAATAATATTTTTAATCAACAGCTGATTAATCAGTCCACATTAAAAGAGATAAGAGAAAAAGAGTTACTTATTATGCTTGAATCCAAAAGTGAAGTGAGAGCACAAATAGGCGCTTTAGTAAATCCCACAACCTATATGGTGATGCCTCGTACAGCTTTAGGAGTAAGGTTAGCGTTAAATCTGATAGAATTAAAATCAGTTTCTGAAAAAATAATAACTCATCAGGGAAAAACGAGAAAAAACAATCTGACGGTTACTCTATCACGCCCAGAAGTAGATCTCTTTCATGAAACGAAAATTATGCCAGTCGCTATGCGACAGGGAGTCGAACTATGGTGCTACCCACTTCCTTTAATCGAAGAGTATCGCCCAACAAATATTATTCCCGGTAAAAAAACTATAATCTTCACTACCGAAACTCCAGAAGAAAAAACACCTCATGAGAAACAAGAATATGAGATACCATCCCAAGATAAAAACTATAACCACTCCTTTAGTCTGATGGAAATTGACAGAATACCACTGACGATAATAATAAATGAATCACTCTCAATAGATAAATATCGCCTTCAAAAAAGTAAATTAGGTAATAAGCAAATTGCATTACTGGTGGAAAAACTTGAACAGATAAAAGACACACTAATACAACAGGAGAGAGATAACTTATATAAACAATGTAAGGTGTTTTTATCTTGTGATTATGATAACTATGAATATGATAATGGTATAAAAAAATATCAACTGACAAAAATAGAAATACGACGAATAACAATACTTAATCATCTCACTGCAACTATCCCTTTAGCTATTATTAGTTTAGCCAATAATAATGCCATTAGTTATGATGAACTATTAGGCGACATCGATTTTTTATATCGTTCCAGAAAAAATAATATCCCTTATAATATTAAATTTAATCTGCATATTATTTATTAATACCTTCAGCTGTAGAAGTCTCTGCGGTATTTAATGACAAAGAACCCTGTACCGATGGGTACAGGGTTTTAGAGGATTGCTACTGAAGATTAGAAATCGTAGCTGGCGGTAACGGAAACGCTGCGTGGAGCACCGTAGACCACATAGTCGGATAACCAGCTGTCATACTCTTTATCAAACAGATTATTAACGTTCGCCTGTACAGCAAAGTTCCTGGTCATTTGATAACGGGTAAATAAGTCTACTACCGCATAACTACCTTGTTTGATACGCGTTGCGCCTTGCGGGCCAGTGGTATCGTTCCAGGTTTTATTCTGCCAGTTAACCCCACCACCTACCGTAACTTCAGGCAGCATTGGCAGGTTATAACGGGTAAACAGTTTCGCTGTAGTACGCGGTTGATCCGAGTTCACCGTCCTATTATCTTTATAGGTTGCCACAAAACGCGATGCACCAAAGGTTAGCTGCCAGTTATCAGTCAGAGCACCATTGAGTTCAAATTCGGCACCTTTACTCACAGTTCCATCTACTGCTTCATACGCACCCTGACCACCGTTTGCCAGTGAATCAATCGATTGAGCGAAATTATTTTGCTCGATACGGAATATCGCAAACGAGGTTGTCAGACGAGTATTAAACCAGTCTGCCTTAACCCCAGCTTCATAGCTCTTCCCGGTCGCCGGGTTGAGAAAATCGCCATTGATATCACGCTTATCGGTAGGCTGGAAAATAGAGGTATAGCTGGTATAAGCTGACCAGGTATCATCGATATCATAGATAAGACCCGCATAAGGTGTGACATTATACTGGTTACTACTCAGTCGAGTTTGTGGTGCAGACTGCGGATTATAATCGGCTTTCCACTCGCTATAACGCAGACCAGCGATTAAGTGAAGTGGATCAGCCAGCGAGAAACGGGCTGCGGTATAGACAGCCTGCTGCCGTATGGTATCTTTGCTGTAAAGTGAGAAAGCTGTCCAGCTCGGATCAGCAAGCTCTTGATAGAAGCTCGATATCGGGATCTGACCCCAATTTAACCCAGTATCGGGCAGGGCATTATCGTAACGGTTATTCTGACGACTGAAGGTGGTCCCAACCACCAGCTCATGCTGACGATCAAAGAGATCAAAACTACCACGCAGGAAGGCATCGACTGAATCCTGTTTACGCTCACCCTGATTCCACCCACCGTAAGCCTCTATACCCGCACCAGTGACTTTATCCGGGAAACCATTTGAATAATACATCGCTTTAGTATCGAATTTGCTTTGGGTATGCAGGAGGTTAACGCGTGCTTCCCAGCCATTATCAAAGCGCTGTACCAGGTTGGCAAAGACGTTGTAGGTATTTTTATTGGAGTAAGACCAGTCCGGTGCGGTGGTAGCACTGCGGCTAAAGTGAGTACGGCTGCCGTCAGCATACCAGGTCGGTAATCCACCCCATGTATGGCTTCTTTCATCACTACTCTGATAACCATAACCTACGGACAATACAGTTGACTCCGTCAGGTCAGCATCGACAATACCGTAGAGAAACTTCTTCTGGTAATGGTACTTATCCATCCAGGTATCGTTATCCTGATAGCCCGCAATCACACGACCACGGACATTACCATTTTCGGTCAGTGGCGCTGATAAATCAGCGACATAACGCTGTTTATCCCAGCTTCCGTAAGTGGCGGAAACATTGGCTTTAAACTCACGGCTGTCAGCATGTTTACGCACCATATTGATATAGGCAGACGGGTTTCCGGTACCGCTCATCAGCCCGGCAGCACCCCGTACCACTTCAATATTTTCGTAAACAGCGGTATCCATACCGGTATCGCCAAAGTCCCAGACATCACTGATCTGAGTCGGTAAATCATCATAAGCATAGTTACTGATAAAATAGCCACGCGAGAAATAAATCACCCGGCTATTATCCTGTACCTGAGCGGTGACTCCCGTAACGTTACTCAGTACTTCACCAATGGTATCAAGCTGCTGATCTTCAATACGCTGCTGGCTGATAACACTGACTGATTGCGGGATATCACGCGATACCAGTAATAATTTGGTTCCGGTAGTGGTGGTCTTAACGTTATAGTCTTCAGGTTGTCCTTTAAGAGGATTTCCAGCCTTGGCCTTAACAATCACAGTATCTTCTGGTACATCTGAATCCGCCGCTTGCGCTGCGGGTGCTAAAGCTAGCGCAGTACATATCGCCAGTAATGACGGGCGAAATGCCTTCAGATTAAGGCTATCCCTGTGAATATTTGCGCGAGACATGGTTTTCCTCTCAATTTGCGATCAGCACTCCATTGTGCCGACAGACAAAATGGCACTTAAAGAATCGCTGTAAAAAATAACAAGAATGAGAACTATAAGCATTAACAGTTGTCATGTAAAACACTGTTAACTATTAGCCGTAATATGAATGGTAGTGAATTAAACTCCGTCCTTTGTTTTCATTTACTTACTCATTTCCACAGCCATATAGTCAGAACCGCAGACAGGTAAAGGCCAGCCCCAAAAATGGCATGATTTAACACACTACGCAGACGATTTATCCAGGGCGCTGGTGTGCGCGATGCTGCGATGCCTGCCCCCATGGCGGGTTGCATCACTAAAAAGGGCACCACCACGGTTATCGTACCCACCAACAAAGCGGGCAATAGCGTGGGCGAAAATAACCACTCCACGCCATCAATCGCTACCAGTAAGGCGGCAAAGGCCACGCCAGTTAAGTAATGAATCACCCAACCTGACGTCGACTCACCTGCTATTGCTGGCGCTTTATTGATGTTTTGATGTGCCCATTTCCCGCGACAAAGATGCCCTACCCACCGCCCTACCATGGCATAGTCCAGAGTCGGCATTTTCATAGCTCTCTGAATAATTGATCCGATATCCATCACTATCGTTGCCCCAATGCCGGTCAGCAGGATGCGTATCAATTCTTCTGCCGTTATCATTTTTTATCTCTCTCTTATAAAAGTCTTATCACTTGCAAACATGCTACAAGTTGAAGTCGACTTTAAGTCAATAGGAGTGTTAGGAAGAGAGGGTATTTGAGGGTGGTTAAGAAAGAGATCTGCGCATCTTATTTTATTAATGCATTGAATTTAAATAATAAAAAAGCCCCTTTCGGGGCTTTTTTATTATTGTACTTTAGCTATTTAATGCCGGACGTTCGCTAATCTCTATCCGCTGCAGCGCAGCCGCTTGTGGAATTTCGCGGAATAAGTCGATATGCAGCAAACCATTATGGAAGGTCGCTGAGACGACTTTCATATGCTCGGCAAGGGTAAAGCTCAAGCTAAATGGCTGAGTCGTTAACCCTTCATGTAACCAAGTCGGCTCTTTCTCTGGTTTAACAGGCGTTCCTTTGATACCCAGTTTGGTACCTTCCTGTTCAATGACTAAGTCTTCCTGACGGAATCCAGCTAATGCCAGCGTGATCCGATAGTGGTTATCATCATTTTTTTCGATGTTATAAGGTGGGAACACTTGGGATTCCTGGTCAGACTGAAGAGCATGAGCCAGTTTGTCAAAACCAATCCATTGACGTAGTAATGGAGTTACATCGTAATTATTACGCATAGTATTTTCTCCTTCTTTGAAGCAAGAAATGATTCTCTGTATGCCTACAGATTCGGCTCCCTGACGGCAAGCCGTGAGTAATCCGCCGTATTATATACCCGTCATACTTCAAGCTGCATTTGCGTTGGCTGCATTCGTTCACCGAATCACTTACTTGAGTAAGCTCATCGGGATCCTCTCACTTGCCGCCTTCCTGCAACTCGAATTATTTTGGGTATACGGCAGGTAAAATTAGTTTATTTCGATACGACGAGGTTTCATCGCTTCTGGAATCACACGTTCCAGCTCAACATATAGCAGGCCGTTTACCAGGTTTGCACCACGGATATGAATGTTTTCCGCTAGCTGGAATTTACGCTCGAAGTTACGCTCAGCAATACCTTGATAAAGATAGGTGCGCTCTTTCGTCTCACCAGCATGTGCACCTTTGATAATCAGTAAATTATCCTGGGCAGTAATATCCAGCTCACTTTCTGAAAAACCAGCAACGGCGATGGCAATACGATAGTGGTTTTCATCCACCAGCTCGACATTATAAGGAGGATAGCCGCCATTACTCTGGCTCTGGCTGTTTTCCAGCAGGTTAAACATACGATCAAAACCAATAGCAGAACGGTACAGTGGGGATAAGTCAAAATTACGCATATACAATCTCCTGAACTCAGCGAGTGATACTTTTAGCCTTCCCGATGGACAGGCCGTTAACTGGAGTACCCTGACGGCATACTCTTTTGGTTACTCTATATAAATAAGGGCGGTTATCTCCTTTTCAATAGTCGGAATACGATTTTTTTTGCAGTCCCTACGTTCATTACATAGACTGTTAAAAAACACGAAATGCTAAAAACTCACCGCAATGCAATAGAGTAATAACAGACCCAAAATAATTCGAGTTGCTTGCAGATACTGAGTTTAAATAGGCGATGAATAGTTATGATAAATAAAATCTGCTTTAAGGCTCTGGTGTTAAGCGGCGGAATTTTTTGCCTCTGTGGCTGTTCCAGTATCATGTCCCACAGTGGTGGTAAAGAGGGGCTGTATTCTGGTACCCGCGCCAATACTCAAGCCTTGGGTGACCCTGAAACCAGCTGGGCTATAAAACCATTAGTTGCGCTGGACTTACCTTTTAGCGCAGTAATGGATACAGTACTTTTACCCTGGGATCTTTATAGAAATGATAACTCTTTGAAATCAAAAGTTGAGGCCAGCGAAAAAAAGAATATGGCGATCAATTCTGTTATTCCGCCAGCCAAAGCACTTTAATTTCACAGACCTGTTTCGGTCATAAATAACTGCCGGAAACCTTCAACGTCCTGCATCCAGGCAATATATTGCCCATCGGGAGAAAAGACCACAGCATCAGGACTGAGCTGTTGCGGCTCTGGTGAAGTTAAAGGTGTTACTCTGCCATCCTGCACATCACAGAGAACAATACGGCCTTGCTGGATAAATCCCAGAACTTTTCCAGAGGGATGCCAGTTAAATGCTGACTGCACCCCCAGATCTCCATCAGTCACCTGCCTTGATTCACCACCATTAGGGGAAATTATCCACAGCTGTACAACGCCTTCTGCATCACGCATTAAAAAGGCTAGCTGACTTCCGTCAGGGCTACTGCGAACCCAGTGGCGAGGCAAGTTAACCAGTCCCGGATAACGGTTTTGGCTGGTAAACGTGAGTCTGCGTTGCCGTACTCCTTTCGGTGGAGCGGGCATTGTTGCTGAAGTACCACACAATGGCTCTGCCGCGGCCTGCTGAAAATCTGCCAGCTCATCAGGTAAGTCGACAATAAATAGCTCTGGTACTTTTTCCCCTGAGTGGGAACAGGTATCACCAATAAACGCCAGCGCCCAGCGCTGCTCGCGACCTTCAGTGGTCATATAGCCTTGTTTACCCACCCAGCCTTCTTCATAGGCACGATTAATTTCATCGCTACCGGGCAGTGGATCTACCGTTGTTTTACTCACCAGCACACAGAAATGTGAACCGTCATATTCCCGGGGGTGATGTTTCGGTACATTCACTGGGCCGCAAGGTAGGGCTACGCCAATATTGCGTAAATCAAGGCGTGGGTCGAGTTCATGCAGCACGCTATCATTGTAGGTAAAGCTCAGGCGACTACCATCCTGGCTCCAGATATGAACATGCGTCCCACCCCGTAATGCACCTGGAGTAAAGGGTGGGGTAATATCCAGCGCATCCAGCGTAACTGCCTGACTGGCTTCAACAATGACACCACGTCGACGGTGAAAATCGTAGTGCCAGTTTGCATCCGGGTTTTCTGGGCTATGTATAAAAGCATAGCGTTCAGGGCTCTGCGGATTTACCGTTACTACACCAACATGAGATCCTTCTGGAGCACGATAAATAATCTCAACGTCTCCTGTAAGAATATTTACCCGCTCAATAGTTTCACCCGTGAATGAAGCACCGGAAGGACGTACATCGAAAGCCAGCCACTGACTATCAGGCGTCCAGCTATTAATATTAGTGAGTTGATGATGGCGGGGCGCAAAGGTCAGCTGTTTGCTCACAAGAATACCCTGAAAAAGTGATGAAAATAGCAGGGTAAAACATCGTTGCGATTTCACCTACTGTTTCTACTTTAAGCTTAGAGGAGAGTCGATAATGACTAAATTTCAGACATAAAAAACCCCGATATACCGTATACCAGGGTTAGTAAAAATCAGTTCAAAGCAAACTTTTCAATGGCGTAAGCAACACCGTCTTCAAGATTACTTTTGGTCACGAAATTACTTAGAGCTTTAACTTTCTCAATGCCATTACCCATCGCAACGCCGACACCGGCATACTCAATCATCGCGATATCGTTTTCCTGGTCACCAACGGCCATGACTTCTTCAGCTTTAATACCTAGCTGTTCAGCTATGCCCTGTATTGCAGCACCTTTGTTGACTTTCTTATTAAGCATTTCGAGGAAATAAGGTGAACTCTTTACCAGATTATAACGCTCAAAGACTTCTGCGGGAATTTTAGCGATGGCAGCGTCCAGAATATCTGGCTCATCGATCATCATCACTTTTAGAAATGGTCCGTTCTGTCCCATATTCTCTGCTTCACAAAACACCAATGGAATGGTGGTTACCGTAGATTCATGGACGGTATAACGGCTGATATCTCGGTTTGCGGTGTAGAGTTTATGTCTGTCGAGTGCGTGGAAATGTGAACCAACTTCACGGGACAATGCTTCCAGATAGAGATAATCATCGTAGTCCAGCGGGATTTGTATTACTGCACTGGCATCGCTTGCCTTCTGCACTAACGCACCATTGTAGGTTACGCAGTAATCTTCTGGCTTATCCATATTCAGCTCGCGAAGATATCTCTCAACACCGGCATAAGGTCGTCCAGTACAGAGTACAACATGAATCCCCTTGTTACGTGCCGCCGCAATCGCCTGTTTTACCGCAGGAGAAATGGTATGGTCTGGGTGTAGTGTCGTACCATCCAGATCCAGTGCAATAAGTTTTATAGCCATTTAAGGTCACCTGAAATGATGAGTTTTCATCATGCTAACTCGATTCTGCTAAAAAAACAGCAATGATCTTGATTCAATAAAAAAGCCGCGCAAGTGCGCGGCTTTCACAGTGAGGGGCCTGGCTTTAAATATCGATATTGGCAGCTTTCAGCGCATTCTCTTCAATAAAGGCACGGCGAGGTTCAACCGCATCCCCCATTAATGTCGTGAACAGCAGGTCAGCCGCAATAGCATCTTTCACCGTTACACGTAGCATACGGCGGCTATCTGGATCCATAGTGGTTTCCCACAGCTGGTCAGGGTTCATTTCACCCAAACCTTTATAGCGCTGTATGTATAAGCCACGACGAGACTCTTTCACCAGCCATTCCAGTGCCTGTTCAAAATTGGCTACTGGCTGATGGCGTTCGCCACGCTCAATGAAAGCGTCCTCTTCAACCAGTCCACGCAGTTTTTCACCCAAGGCACAAAGACGACGATACTCACCGCCAGCAATAAACTCTTGCTCCAGTGGGTAGTCAGTATCGACACCATGGGTACGTACTCTAACGATTGGCTCAAAAATATGGCGTTCCGCATCCTGGCGTACTTCAAAACTCCAGCTACTGCCATGTTGTTCGTTTTCGTTCAGATAAGTGATAAGTGTTGAAATCCACTCTGTGACCTTGGCTTCATCACTCATCTCTGCTTCACTGAGTGTGGCATGATAAACCAGCGCATTCAGCAGGTTACGTGGATAACGGCGTTCCATGCGGCCAATCATTTTCTGCACAGCATTAAACTCAGAAACCAGCTTTTCCAGTGGCTCCCCTGCTAATGCCGGTGCGCTGGCATTGGTATGCAGTGTGGCACCATCAAGTGCGATAGCGATTTGATACTGATCCATCGCCTCGTCATCTTTGATGTACTGCTCTTGCTTGCCCTTCTTCACTTTATACAGTGGTGGCTGAGCAATATAAACATGACCACGCTCGACGATTTCTGGCATCTGACGGTAGAAGAACGTCAGTAACAGGGTACGGATATGCGAGCCATCGACGTCGGCATCGGTCATGATGATGATATGGTGATAACGCAGCTTATCCGGATTATATTCGTCACGACCGATACCACAACCCAGTGCGGTAATCAGGGTAGCCACTTCCTGAGAAGCCAGCATCTTGTCGAAACGCGCCTTCTCAACGTTAAGAATTTTACCCTTCAGTGGTAGAATAGCCTGGTTCTTACGGTTACGGCCTTGTTTTGCAGAGCCGCCCGCTGAGTCCCCTTCCACTAAGTAGATTTCAGACAGAGCAGGATCGCGTTCCTGACAGTCAGCCAGCTTGCCAGGCAGACCAGCCAAGTCGAGCGCACCTTTACGACGCGTCATTTCACGAGCACGGCGAGCCGCTTCACGCGCACGTGCTGCATCAATAATTTTACCCACGACGATTTTGGCATCGCCCGGGTGTTCCAGCAAATACTCAGCCAGCAGTTCGTTCATCTGCTGTTCAACTGCCGTCTTCACTTCTGAAGAGACCAGTTTATCTTTGGTCTGTGAAGAGAATTTAGGATCCGGTACTTTGACCGAAACGACCGCAATCAAGCCTTCACGGGCATCATCACCGGTGGCACTGACTTTCGCTTTCTTGCTATAACCTTCTTTATCCATGTAGGCGTTTAAGGTACGGGTCATCGCCGAACGGAAGCCTGCAAGGTGGGTACCGCCATCACGCTGTGGAATATTGTTGGTAAAGCAGTAAATATTTTCCTGGAAACCGTCGTTCCATTGCAATGCTACTTCGACACCAATACCGTCTTTTTCGGTACTAAAATAGAACGCATTCGGATGGATAGGCGTTTTATTTTTGTTGAGGTACTCAACAAAGGCTTTGATACCACCTTCGTAGTGGAAATGATCCTGTTTGCCATCGCGCTTATCAATCAGGCGAATGGACACGCCGGAGTTCAGGAATGAGAGCTCACGCAGACGCTTAGCCAGGATATCGTATTCAAATTCGATATTATTGGTGAAGGTTTCATAACTTGGCCAGAAACGCACCTGAGTTCCTGTAACCTCAGTGTCACCTGTGGCGGTCAGTGGCGCTTGTGGTACACCGTGAACGTAGGTTTGCTGATGCACTTTACCTTCACGACGAATGAGCAGTTCCAGCTTTTGAGACAAGGCGTTAACAACAGAAACACCGACGCCATGCAGACCGCCGGAAACTTTATAGGAGTTATCGTCGAACTTACCACCCGCGTGTAGCACCGTCATGATAACTTCAGCGGCGGATATGCCTTCTTCCGGATGAATACCGGTAGGGATACCACGACCATCATCGGTGACAGAGACAGAGTTATCAGCATGAATAGTGACAACAATGTCTTTACAGTGACCGGCGAGTGCTTCGTCGATAGCGTTATCCACGACCTCAAATACCATGTGATGCAGGCCAGTGCCGTCATCCGTATCGCCGATATACATACCCGGACGTTTACGTACCGCATCCAGGCCCTTAAGGACTTTGATACTGGAGGAGTCATAAGAATTCGACATCAACGTTTCTCGCTCATTTTATCTTCGGTTAATCCGTTATTTTACCCTGATCCACTGCGAACATCTTTGAATTTTTGTCCGCCATGTCCATCACGTGTTCTGCGCTAATTGCGCTGACAAAAACTTGTGACGATGTGGCTTTTAACCGGTGTGCCAGTAAGCCACGCCGGGAATCATCCAGTTCAGAGGCAAAGTCATCTATCAAATACAAGCAGCGTCGCCCATTCTGCCGGGTAAGAAACTCACCCTGGGCCAGTCTTAGGGCGCACATCAGTAATTTCAGTTGTCCACGCGACAACGTATCCTCGACAGGGGCACCATCAGCACGGATCCGAAAATCCGCTTTATGGGGACCCAGCGCGGTATAGGTCAGCGTGCGGTCGCGTTCAAAATTTCGCGCCAGTATTTCGCTATAATCACTCTCTTTCTCCCAGCCACGCTGAAAAGAGAAGCTCAGAGTAAATTCCGGGAGAAACTGTGCGCAAGTATCAGCCATATCTGCCGCAATCGCTGCGCTGTAATCTGCGCGCCAGCGGCTGATTTGCTCCGCCAGTGGGATAAGTGCCATATCCCACGGACGTAGTTGCTCGTAGCGCGTGACCTGCCGCAATGCAGCATTACGCTGTTTCAGCAGGCGTTTCAGGTTGCTCCAGGCAACAAAAAAACCGGGCTCATTATGAAAACAGCCCCAGTCAATAAACGCTCTACGGTATTTAGGCCCACCGTTAAGCAGGGTAAATCCTTCCGGGGTAATAAGTTGCATCGGCATCATCAATGCCAGGTCTGCCACTTTATGTCCGTCGCTGCCGTCAATACGCACGGTACTGTCGCCAAGACGGTTTTTCGTTAAGCCAACGGCGGTTTCACGTTCACCATTCTGCAGACGACCATGCAGGACAAAGGCATCCTGTTCATGGCGAATAACCCGATTAATCTGCAAGCTGCGGAAAGCCCGCCCATGGCCCAGAGTATAAATCGCCTCCAGAACACTGGTCTTACCGCTGCCGTTAGCACCCACCAGAAAATTAAAACCAGGAGAAAGAGTCAGGTCTGCGTTTTCGATATTACGAAAGTCTTTGACTAACAAACGCGTCAGTGACATCTACAGTCTCATTGGCATAACGACATACGCTGCCGACTGGCTGGCAGCATCTTCGATTTGTACACTCGATACCGAGTCCGTGAGCAAAATACGCACGTTTTCGCACTTCAGTGCGTTTAATACGTCCAGTACATAACTGACGTTAAAGCCAATTTCCATTTCAGTACCATCATATTCGACGTCTAAAATTTCTTCAGCTTCTTCCTGCTCAGGATTGTTCGCGGTAATTTTCAGCTGGTTTGCGCTGACATATAAACGCACACCGCGGAATTTTTCATTGGATAAAATCGCCGCACGAGCAAAGGCTTGCTTGAGCAAGTCACAACCTGCATCGAGATGTTTATCCGGATTTTTTGGCAACACGCGACGGTAGTCAGGGAAGCGACCATCCACCAGTTTTGAGGTGAAGATAAAATTCCCGACGTGGGCACGAATGTTATTACTGCCAATCTGGATATGCAGCGGGTTTTCACCCCCGTCAAGCATCCGCATCAGCTCAATGACACCCTTACGCGGGACTATCACGGAGTGATTGGGTAATGGCTGACCCACCGGCATCGCACAAACCGCCAGGCGGTGACCATCCGTTGCCACGGTACGTAACTCTTCACCTTCGGTTTCAAACAGCATGCCGTTCAGGTAATAGCGTACATCCTGGTGTGCCATGGAAAATTGCGTCGCCTCAATCAAACGCTTCATCGTTGCCTGAGGTAAGCTAAATTCCACCTCACTCTGCCAGTCGTCGAGGTTAGGGAAGTCGATGGCAGGAAGAGTTGACAGCGAAAAACGGCTGCGCCCGGAACGGATCAGCATACGATCGCCTTCCAGCGTGATGGCAATTTCAGCCCCTTCAGGTAAGCCGCGACAGATGTCGAAGAACTTACGTGCAGGAACGGTTGTCGCCCCAGGCTCACTGGGCTGGACTAAGGATACGCGTGCCACCATCTCCATTTCCAGATCAGTACCGGTCAAAGAGAGCGCATCATCTGCAACCTGTAGCAACAAATTACCCAGAATAGGCAGTGTCGGGCGGCCACCAAGAGGGCCACTGACTTGCTGTAGTGGTTTTAATAAATGTTCACGTTCAACGGTAAATTTCATAGGATCACGACGATAGTGTTCTGATTAAGTTGGAAAAATCTTCTTTGATATCGTGGCTTTCTTCACGCAACTGTTCAATCTTACGGCAAGCATGCAACACCGTAGTATGGTCGCGTCCACCAAAAGCATCACCGATTTCTGGCAAACTATGGTTCGTCAGCTCTTTCGCCAAAGCCATCGCCATTTGACGCGGGCGTGCTACAGAACGAGAGCGACGTTTAGACAGCAGATCGGCCACTTTAATTTTATAGTACTCTGCTACCGTTTTCTGAATATTATCAATGGTAACCAGCTTTTCCTGTAATGCCAGCAGATCGCGCAGTGCTTCACGTACGAAATCGATGGTAATCGCCCGTCCGGTAAAGTTCGCATTGGCGATAACACGGTTCAGCGCTCCCTCTAGCTCACGCACGTTGGATCGTAACCGTTTGGCAATAAAGAATGCCACTTCACCAGGTAAACGAATATCGTGCTCATCCGCTTTTTTCATCAAAATGGCGACACGCGTTTCGAGTTCTGGAGGTTCTATCGCAACCGTCAGTCCCCAGCCAAAGCGAGATTTAAGGCGATCTTCAACGCCATTGATCTCTTTCGGATAGCGATCCGACGTCAGGATTATCTGTTGATTGCCTTCAAGCAGCGCATTAAAGGTATGGAAGAACTCTTCCTGAGAACGCTCTTTATTAGCAAAGAATTGAATATCATCGATCAGCAAGGCATCTACAGAACGGTAATAGCGCTTAAACTCTTCAATCGCATTATTCTGGAGCGCTTTAACCATATCCTGCACAAAACGCTCAGAGTGCATGTAGACCACTTTCGCATTAGGTTTGCGGGCAATAATTCCGTTACCCACCGCGTGTAACAGGTGCGTTTTACCTAAACCCGTACCACCGTACAGAAACAGCGGGTTATAAGCACCGCCGGGGTTATCAGCAACCTGCCGTGCTGCCGCGCGGGCCAGCTGGTTCGACTTACCTTCAACGAAGTTATCAAAGGTATGTTTCAGGTTTACATTGGATCGATAAGCAGGTTCTGCCGGTGCAGGGAGGTTATCCCAGCTAGGACGCACAGGTGCTGCACGCGTAAATTGCGCCGGTGCGGTTACGTTGGCGGTTCCACTCATGGGCTGTTGAATAACCGGTTTGCTGCCGACTTCAAAGCGCAGTAAAGGTACATTTGCACCACAAAAATCATTCAACAACGCATTGATATTATTTAGGTATTTATCTCTTACCCAATCGAGCACAAATCGATTCGGTGCGTACAAGGCCAGCGTGTTATCGCTCAATTCCGCCTGTAGGGGACGTATCCACATACTAAATTCTGTGGCAGATAACTCATCCTGTAATCGGGCAAGACACTGTTGCCAAAGCGAAAGTGACACGGCTGACTCCACTGAACCAAATCGATAAAAGACGAAGACTGAAAGTTATACATTCATGATTGTTGACACACGCTCTCAGGCTGTGGGAGGCGTGCGAACCGCTATCTGCGGTTTTTCCTCTGCATATTCAGGAAAGCTGAGGAACCGCGGATCATAGCCTAAAGCGCGACAGAGATCTTCTGTTTCTCACAGATTCTTCACGAATTATCCACAGGAGGGTTTCCCGCCGTTAGTGTAAACTATCCGGTTATCCACCAGGTATATTATCTGGTTATATTTATCAGACTGAATGCGCAACGCTGCATTAGAAGGCAAAGAGATCGACTGAAGATCGCCGGAGATCCTTGCGCTTTGGTCAGGACGCCGTATAATTCCCCACCCGTCGCGCAGTATTGCTGTATCTTTTTACGGCAGTGTGGTCCTTTTTACAGGGTCAAAAAGGCACCGTCGAACGGGAATTGAATTGACTCCGGAGTGTACAATTATTACAATCCGGCCTCTTTAATCAGCTGCACTGAAGCGTGAGTCACTTAAAGACCCTGTAGGCCTACGCAAATCCAGTGAAATTTAATAGTTTAGGTAGAAACCGCCATGAAACGCACTTTTCAACCGTCCGTACTGAAGCGCAACCGTTCTCACGGCTTCCGTGCACGTATGGCAACTAAAAATGGTCGTCAGGTCCTGGCACGTCGTCGTGCTAAAGGCCGTTCTCGTCTGACCGTTTCTAAGTAATAAAAGCTAACCCCTGAGTGGTTAAGCTCGCTT
>Ga0256410_1000505_pt1 | contig 37937 bp, 10 predicted proteins | sample PhyWR1_FD_185983 | JGI IMG/M metagenome (GOLD analysis project Ga0256410, IMG submission 185983) | Leaf surface microbial communities from wheat plants in UC Gill Tract Community Farm, Albany, California, United States - DLSL W.R1 | ecosystem: Host-associated > Plants > Phyllosphere >... | reverse complement strand
CCGATGGCCAGTGCCAGTGGCAAGCCGATATACAGCGCCTTTTTCGAACGTGGTTTTGTCATTGCCATCTCAGTCAGTTGAGGCCTTCGCTATCAGGGAAGAACGAGTGATGGGCGGGGAAATTTAGGCTGCACGGGCAGCGCGGTAAATTTCCCCGGGCTGCAAACGTTCTAGCTCTGATAAAGCCGTTTCCTAAGGTAGACAATGACCATCTCTCGACGTGGGTTCATCGCAGGCCTGGCGCTCACCGGTGCTGCTGTGCCGGCGGCCTTTTATGCCCATCGCGAGTTGACGCGCGAAGAATTTCCCATTACTCCCGGCGAAGCCACGGTGGACCTGGCCGATACGGCCGGCCAACAGCTGGCGAACGCCCTGCGCGGGGTCTGGAGCCTGCGCCTGGAAGGTCGCGATGCCGGCCTCAAGGGCCTGCCGCTGCAAGGCCTGGAGCTGCTGCTCGACATCGCCCCCCGTGGCCGAGGCTTGCGCGGTTACCTGGACACCGCTGACAACCTGCGCGCCGAGGGCGAACCCCGTTACCGCGTGCTTGGCGATCTGTTGACGGGGGCGAGTGACTTGCTCTACTGGCGCGTGATCGACCGCGACAGCGCCGACGGCAGCCCCGCGTACGAATTCAAGATGACCCTCGACGAAGTCTGGGGCGCGTTCGCCAACGCCGGCAGCAGCACCCTCAGCGGGCAGGTCCTCGACCTGGATCGGCCCCTGGCCCGTATCGAGCGTGACAGCCGCTTCATTGCCCACAAGCAGTGGTTTCCCGAGGCGCGCGAACGCATCGGCCTCAACCCGACCCTGCTGGCCTGGTTGATCGCCCCCGAGCACCGCCTGTTTCACCAACTGTGGCACGCCACCCGTGACCAGTGGCACAAACTCTCCGAGGACAAACGCGACGCCCTGCGCGGCATCGGCTGGCAACCCGGCCCGCGTGGCAAGGAGCGGGATGCGCGGGGAAAACTCAAGGACCGTAACGGCTCGGGTATCGATTTCTTTTTCATGCACCGGCATATGCTCGGCGCCGCGCGGGCGATGCAGGATCTGCCCTCATGGCCGCAATTTCCCGAACCGCAACCGCCGCTGGAGCGTGATCGCCTGGGGTTTGTGCGGTATTTCGATAACCACGACGGCTTTGCGCTGCCGCCGACCTGGACGGCGCCGGATGACAGCGACTACACGCAATGGGTCAGCGACATCAAGGCTGCCGAGACGTACCACAGCAACTTCCAGGTCTGGGAGTCGCAGTACCGCGACCCGCGTTATTTGTCCAGGTTGACGCTGGGGCAGTTGGGTTCCGAGATGGAACTGGGCCTGCATGACTGGCTGCATATGCGCTGGGCCTCGGTGCCCCGCGACCCGTCCAACGGTGCGCCGGTGCCCTTCGCGCGAGACCCGGCGGACTTTGCGCCGCGTTGGTATGCGCCAGAGAACGACTTCCTCGGCGATCCGTTTTCGTCGCATGTGAACCCGGTGTTCTGGCACTTTCATGGGTGGATCGATGACCGGATTGAGGATTGGTTTCGCGCCCATGAGCGGTTCAGTCCGGGTGAGGTCCGCCGGCTGGAGGTCAACGGCGTGGCGTGGTTTGCGCCGGGGCGTTGGGTGGAAGTGGGCGATCCGTGGCTGGGGCCGGATACCCATGGGTGCAGTACCACGCCGGGGTTGCAGATGGGCAAGTCGATGGAGATGGACCCGGAGACGATGAAGCTGGCGTTGCGCATTACCTTTGGGGCAGATGAGGAGGTGTTGGCGGGGTTGTTTAGGCGGGTGCCGAGGCGGCCTTGGTATGCACGGCATTTGAAGGTTGTGGCGCGGTAGCGGTTCGCTGGGTACATCTGCGTTCCTTCGTGCGGCCAGCGTGTTTAAAAGCCAAAGCGCGGCGGCCTTAGAGCGGACCGATTTTTCAGGCCGCACGCGGTTAAAAATGTGGGAGGGGGCTTGCCCCCGATAGGGTGTGTCAGCTGATAGTTCTGTAGCTGACCCACTGCTATCGGGGGCAAGCCCCCTCGCACATTTTGATCTCCATATATCAGATGCACCTCGGGCTTCTTTTGATCTGCTTTGCTTTTGATTTTGATCTGAGCCGCCGTAAGAGCGGAACCAATATCCGTCATCACCCAAATAACGGATATGCCCCGAACCAACCTTGTCCCCACTTCCCATGTCACCCCCCACCTGCCAAATCCCTTAATTTCCCAACCCTGCCGGAAGCCCCTCCAGGCGTTCGGCTGCGCCCGCTATTCCATAACGGGCCGCGATCCAAACGGCAGCTGAAAACGGACTTTCTTCTCCACCGTGACTTACCAGGCAGGTTACCCCATGCAGTTCAGCGAATTATTGGCAGCGATTTCCACCCACGCGATCCGTCTGCAAATGGAAGAGGGCGACCTGATTGTCCTGGGTGACGACGAGGCGTTGGATGAGGCCGTGTGGGATCAATTGATCGCCCACAAACCCCAACTGCTGGCGCTGGTCGCCGAGCACGGCGGCGACTGGCTCAGCCCGGCCTACCGCATCACGCCGGCCATGCTGGCGCTGGTCAACCTTGACCAGGCGGCCATCGACCGTATCGTCGCCGCCATCCCCGGCGGTGCGGCGAATGTGCAGGACATCTACCCGCTGGCGCCGCTGCAGGAGGGCATGCTTTACCACCACCTTTCTGCCGAGCACGGCGACCCCTACGTGCTGCACGCGCAGTTCGCCTTTGACAGCCGCGCGCGCCTCGACGCGTTTGCCGAGGCGCTGCAATGGGTGATCGACCGCCACGACATCCTGCGCACCTCGATGGTCTGGGAGCGTCTCGACGAGCCGCTGCAAGTGGTGTGGCGCCAGGCGACCCTGGCCTGCGACGCCGTGGACATTGACGCGCGCACCTACCGCATGGACCTGAGCCAGGCGCCGCTGCTGCGCCTGGTATATGCCGAGGCCCCGGCCACCGGGCGCGTCACGGCGACGTTGCTGTTTCACCACACCATCCTCGACCACACCGCCCTCGATGTGGTGCGCCATGAAATCCAGCTGTACCTGGCCGGCGAGCAGGCCCAGGCCGGAGCGCCGGTGCCGTTTCGCAGCTACATCGCCCAGGTACGCCACGGCGTCAGCGAACAGGCCCATGAGGCATTTTTCCGCGAGATGCTGGCGGATATCGATGCGCCGACCTTGCCCTTCGGTTTGCAGGATGTGCAGGGCGACGGCCAGGGCATCGACGAGGCGCGCATGCCGGTCGACAGCACCCTCAGCCGCCGCCTGCGCAACCTGGCGCGGCCGCTTGGGGTGAGTGTGGCGAGTCTGCTGCACCTGGCGATGGCCCGGGTGGTGGGCGTGGTGTCGGGTCGCGAGGCGGTGGTGTTCGGCAGTGTGATGCTCGGCCGCATGGGCGCGGGTGAGGGCGGTGAGCGGGCCCTGGGCATGTTCATCAATACCTTGGCGCTGCGCGTGGATGTGGGCGAGCAGGGCGTACGCGCCGGGGTCAAGGCTACCCATGAGCGGCTCACCCGCCTGCTTCAGCATGAACACGCCTCCCTGGCGCTGGCCCAGCGTTGCAGTGGCGTGGCTGCGCCCGCGCCGTTGTTCAGCGCGATTCTCAACTACCGGCACAGCGCCGCTGGCGACATGGCGCAGGTAATTGAGATCGCGCCAGGCATCCAGGTGCTGGGCGCCGAGGAACGCACCAACTACCCGCTGACGGTGAACGTGGATGACCTGGGCGAAGACTTCGCCCTCACCGTGATGGTGGCGGCCTCCATCGGCGCCCAGCGCGTGGCGGGCTACCTGCACACGGCCCTCGAAAGCCTGGCGGAGGCCCTGGAGCATCGACCGCAGATGCCGCTGAGCGGCCTGAACATCCTGCCCGACACCGAACGCCAGACCCTGCTGCACAGCCTCAATCATAGCCCGCAGACTTATGCCGACAGCGCATTGATCCACCAGCAAGTCGAAGCCCACGCCGCCGCCCAGCCCGAGGCCATCGCAGTGCGCTTCGACCACCAATCCCTCAGCTACCGCCAGCTCAACGAACGCGCCAACCAGGTTGCCCACCGCCTGCTGGCCCAAGGCATCCGCGCCGATGACCGCGTGGCGATCTGCGTGGAGCGCGGCCCGGAAATGATCATTGGCCTGTTGGGCATCCTCAAGGCCGGCGCCGGCTACGTACCGATTGACCCGGCGTATCCGCTGGAGCGCATTGCCTACACCCTGGCCGACAGCGAACCCCTGGCCGTGCTGGTGCAGGCCAATACCCGTCACCTGGTCGGCGACCTGGTGCAGATTGACCTCAATGGCCTGCGCGGCGAGTCCATCGTCAACCCGCGAGTCGCCCTCAACCCGGCCAGCCTGGCCTATGTGATCTACACCTCGGGCTCCACCGGCCAGCCCAAGGGCGTGATGATCGAGCACCGTCAGGTGGCGCGCCTGTTCAGCGCCACCGCGCACTGGTTCGGCTTCAACAACAACGATGTGTGGGCGCTGTTCCACTCTTTCGCGTTCGACTTTTCGGTATGGGAAATCTGGGGCGCGCTGATGCACGGCGGGCAGTTGCTGATCGTGCCGCAACTGGTCAGCCGTTCTCCGGACGAGTGCTACGCGCTGCTCTGCGATGCCGGCGTGAGCATCCTCAACCAGACGCCGAGCGCCTTTCGTCAATTGATTGCCGCCCAGGGCCAGAGCGCCCAGGCCCATTCCCTGCGCCAGGTGATTTTCGGCGGCGAGGCCCTGGACCCCGGCATGCTCAAACCCTGGTACGCCCGCGCGCTTAACGCCGGTACGCAATTGGTGAACATGTACGGCATCACCGAAACCACCGTGCATGTGACCTACCGCGCGTTGCAGGCCGCAGACGCGCAGCACGTCGGCGCCAGCCCGATTGGCGTGCGCATTCCCGATCTGCAACTGTATGTGCTGGATGCCCACCGCCAGCCGCTGCCGTTTGGCGTGGTCGGCGAGTTGTACGTGGGCGGCGCCGGTGTGGCGCGCGGTTACCTGAACCGCGCGGCGCTGACCGCCGAGCGCTTCCTGACCGACCCGGCCACCGGCCAGCGCCTGTACAAGACCGGCGATCTCGGCCGTATGCTGGCCGACGGCAGCGTCGAGTACCTGGGGCGTAACGATGACCAGGTGAAGATTCGTGGCTTTCGCATCGAGCTGGGCGAAATCCAGGCGCACCTGGCCAACGCCGAAGGCGTACGCGACGCGCTGGTGATTGCCCGCGAAGACACGCCTGGCGACACGCGCCTGGTGGCCTATGTGATTGCCGAGGGTGAACTCAACGTCGCCGACCTGCGCGACCATCTGCTGCGTACCTTGGCTGAACACATGGTGCCCAGCGCCTTCGTCACACTGGCCGCGTTCCCATTGACCAGCAACGGCAAACTCGACCGCAAGGCCTTGCCCGCGCCGGATGCCGACGCCCTGGCGCGCCGTCGCTACCAGGCCCCGCAGGGCCCGGTGGAAGCTGCCATCGCCGCGATCTGGCAAGACCTGCTCACACTCCACCGGGTCGGCCGTGACGACAACTTCTTCGAACTCGGCGGCCACTCCCTGTTGGCGGTCAAGCTGATCGAACGCATGCGCCAGGTCGACCTCGGCGCCGACGTGCGCGTGCTGTTCGGCCAGCCGACCCTGGCCGCGCTGGCCGCCGCAGTAGGCGGGCAGCAGCAGGTGCAGGCCCCGGCCAACCTGATCACCAGTGCGAGCCAGCACGTCACCCCGGACATGGTGCCGCTGGTGGAACTCGACCAGGCTGGCCTCGACCACATCATTCGCAGCGTGCCCGGCGGCATCAGCAATGTGCAGGATATCTACGGGCTCGCCCCCTTGCAGGCGGGCATTTTGTATCACCATCTGGCGACTGCCGAAGGCGATCCCTACGTGTTGCAGGTGCAGTTCGGCTTTGCCGATCAAGCGGCGGTGGACGCGTTCATCCAGGCGCTGCACAGCGTGATCGAGCGCAACGACATCCTGCGCACCGCGATCCTCTGGGAAGGCCTCAACGAGCCGGTGCAGGTGGTGTGCCGCCAGGCGCCGCTGGCCGTCGAATGCATCACCACAGAAGGTGGATTGACCCAGCTGCAACAACGCTTCGACCCACGCCACTATCGCCTCGACCTGACCCGCGCCTCGCTGATGCATTTTGCCTACACCCAGGATCAAGACCGCCTCGTCGGCATCCTGCTGCTGCACCATATCCTGCTCGACCACACCGCCCTGCAAGTGCTGGTGGACGAGATGAGCGCGAGCCTGTCCGGCAATGGCGCGCAACTGGCTGACGCGGTGCAGTACCGCAACTACGTGGCCCAGGCGCGGCTTGGGGTGAGCCAGGCACAGCACGAGGCGTTTTTCAGCCAGATGCTCGGTGACATCGATGAGCCGACCCTGGCCTTCGGCTTGCACGACATCAATGGCGACGGCAGCGGGATTGTCGAGGCACACCTGCCGCTGGAGCCGGCCCTCAGCCTCGGCCTGCGTGAACAGGCGCGGCAGCTGGGAGTGAGCAGCGCGAGCCTGGTGCACCTGGCCTGGGCCCAGGTGCTGGGGCAGGTGTCGGGCCAGCAGGACGTGGTGTTCGGCACCGTGTTGCTGGGCCGTATGCAAGGCGGCGCGGGCGCCGATCGGGCGTTGGGGATGTTCATCAATACCTTGCCGCTGCGGGTCAGCCTTGGCGCCGTTGGCGTGCAAGCCGGCGTGCGCGCCACCCATGCGCGGCTCGCGCAATTGCTCGGGCATGAACACGCTTCCCTATCCCTGGCCCAGCGTTGCAGTGGCGTACCGGGTTCGCTGCCGCTGTTCAGCACGCTGCTCAACTACCGTCACAGCGCCCCCGGCGACGCACCAGGCGCGCGCCCGTTTGCCGCCGCCGGCATTGAAATCCTCAGCTCCGAAGAGCGCAGCAACTACCCGCTGGTGCTCAACGTCGATGACCTCGGCACGGGTTTCGCCCTGACCGTGCAAGGCAAGGCGAGCCTGGATGTGCAGCGTGTGGCGGGCTACATGCTGACCGCGTTGCGCCACCTGGTGAGCGCGTTGCAACAGGCACCGACCACGCCGCTGGCGGCCGTGTCGATTGTGCCGCCCGCCGAGCGCCAACAGCTGTTGGTGGATTTCAATGCCACCGCCCGCGACTACCCGGCGCACCTCAGCGTGCACCAGCTGTTCGAAGTCCAGGCGCTGGCCCATCCCGAAGCGGTGGCGGCGGTGCAGGGGCGATTGTCCCTGAGTTACCGCGACCTCAATCGCCGCGCCAACCGCCTGGCCCATCACCTGCTCAACCAGGGCGTGCAGCCGGGGGAAAGCGTGGCCATTGCGCTGCCACGCTCCCTCGACCTGTTGATCTGCCAGCTGGCGATCCTCAAGTGCGCGGCAGTGTATGTGCCGCTGGACGTCAACGCGCCGGTCGAGCGCCAGGCCTTTATCGTGCAGGACAGCGGCGCGCGCCGCGTGATCAGTAGCCTGGCTGACCTGAATCTTGAGGCACTGTCATCGCGCAATCCCGAGCTGCAGACGTCTGCCGAATCGGTCGCGTACATCCTCTACACCTCCGGTTCCACCGGGGCGCCTAAGGGGGTGCAAGTACCGCACCGGGCGATCTCGCGCCTGGTGATCAATAACGGTTATGCCGAGTTCAACGGGCGCGACCGCGTGGCCTTCGCCTCCAACCCGGCCTTCGACGCCAGCACCCTGGAGGTGTGGGCGCCGTTGCTCAATGGCGGCTGCGTGGTGGTCGTGGAGCAGGCCGAGTTGCTGTCCCAGGCCGCATTTGGCGCGCTGTTGCAGGAACACGCCGTGAGCGTGTTGTGGATGACCGCCGGGCTGTTCCACCAGTACGCCGATGCGCTGATGCCGGTGTTCCGCCAGCTGCGCTACCTGATCGTCGGCGGCGATGTCCTCGACCCGCAGGTGATCGGCCGCGTGCTCAAGCTAGGCAAGCCGCAACACCTGCTCAACGGCTACGGGCCGACCGAAGCCACTACGTTTTCCACCACCTTTGAGATCACTGCGGTGGGCGAGGGCAGCATCCCGATTGGCCGGCCGATTGCGAACGCCCAGGCCTACGTGCTGGATGCGCGCCGGCAGCCGGTGGCACTGGGCGTGGTGGGCGAGCTGTATATCGGTGGCGCGGGCGTGGCCCGGGGCTACTTGAACCAGCCGCAACTGACCGCCGAAAAATTCATCCCGAACCCCTTCGGCGAAGGCTTGCTGTACCGCAGCGGCGACCTTGCCTGCTGGCAGGCCGACGGCACGTTGCGGTATCAGGGGCGTAATGACCTGCAGGTGAAGATCCGTGGTTTCCGTATTGAGCCCGGCGAGATCGAAACCTGCCTGGCCGCCTGCGCCGGGGTGAGGGACGCAGTGGTGCTGGTGCGTGAAGACGCGCCGGGCGACAAACGCCTGGTGGCGTACTACACCGCAGACGCCGCGCTGCCGATCGACGCGTTGCGCGCCCGGCTGCAAGGCCAGTTGCCGGACTATATGGTGCCGTCGGCCTATGTCTGGCTGGAGCTGTTGCCCCTCACCGCCAATGGCAAACTGGACCGCAAGGGCCTGCCGGTGCCGGACGCGAGTGCGTTGCTCAGCCGTGGCTATGAAGGCCCCGAAGGCGAGGTAGAAATTCAGCTCGCGCAGATCTGGCAAGACTTGCTCAAGCTCGATCGCGTGGGGCGCCATGATCATTTCTTCGAGCTGGGCGGGCACTCGTTGCTGGCGGTCAGCCTGATCGAACGCATGCGCCAGGTGGGCCTCAGCGCCGATGTGCGCGTGCTGTTCAACCAGCCGAGCCTGGCAGCACTGGCAGCGGCGGTGGGCAGCGGCCGGGAGATTGTGGTGCCGGCCAATGGCATCGCGCCGGGCTGTACGCACATCTCGCCGTCGATGCTGACGCTGGTGCACCTCGACCAGCCGGCCATCGACCTTATCGTCTCGAGCGTGCCGGGCGGTGCCGCCAACGTGCAGGATATCTACCCGCTGGCGCCCTTGCAGGAAGGCATTCTCTACCACCATATCAGCGCCGGGCAGGGCGACCCGTACCTGCTGCAATCGCGCATGGCCTTCGACAGCCTTGAGCGCTTGCACGGTTTTATGGGCGCGCTGCAACAGGTGGTGACGCGCCACGATATCCTGCGCACCGCTGTGGTCTGGGAAGGCCTGGACAGCCCGGTGCAAGTGGTGTGGCGCGACGCGCAACTGGTGGTGCAGGAAATCCAACTGGACCCGGCCGACGGCGACATCATCGAGCAACTGCACGCGCGTTTCGACGCCCGCCATTACCGCCTGGACATCACCCAGGCGCCGCTGCTGCGCATGGTCTACGCCCAGGACCCGGCCAACCAACGGGTGGCGGCGATCCTGCTGTTCCATCACCTGGCACTCGACCATACCGCCATGGACGTGGTCGGCCAGGAGATGCATACCCTCCTGTTCAACCCGACGCAGGCGTTGCCCGCCGCAGCGCCGTTTCGCAACTACGTGGCCCAGGCGCGTCTGGGCGTGAGCGAGCAGGAGCACGAAGCCTTCTTCCGCGAGATGCTCGGCGCTGTCGATGAGCCGACCTTGCCCTTCGGCTTGCAGGACGTGCAGGGCGATGGGCGCGATATCGAGGAAGCCGAGCAGGCCCTGGACGCGGCACTGGCCTTGCGGGTTCGCGAGCAGGCCCGGCAGTTGGGCGTCAGCGCAGCCAGCCTGATGCACCTGGCCTGGGCGCAGGTGCTGGGGCTGGTATCCGGACGTGACGCAGTGGTATTCGGCACGGTGTTGATGGGCCGCATGCAGGCCGGCGAGGGCGCCGACCGGGCGCTGGGGATGTTTATCAACACCTTGCCGTTGCGGGTCGATGTGGCGGCCGGCGCCGCCGAGGCGGTCAAGGCCACCCATGCCCGCCTGAGCGCACTGCTGGGCCACGAACACGCGTCCCTGGCGCTGGCCCAGCGTTGCAGCGGCGTGCCGGCGGCGGTACCGCTGTTCAGCGCCTTGCTCAATTATCGGCACAGCACGCCTGCGGCCATGGCCCGTGACGGCCAGGGCATCTGGGAAGGCGTGCAGTTGCTCGGCGGTGAAGAGCGCAGCAACTACCCGCTGACCTTGAGCGTGGATGACCTCGGCACAGGCTTCAGTCTGCATGTATTGGCGCTGCCGCAGATCGGCGCTGAGCGGCTGTGTGGCTATATGCACAACGCGGTGGAGCAGTTGGTCACGGTATTGGAAAGCGCGCCCGCCACCCAACTCAATCGCTTGCAGCTATTGCCGACGGCGGAGCGCGACACCCTGCTGCGCGAATTCAACGCCAGCGGCCAGGATTTCCCCCTGGGCCAGACCGTCCACGGCGCGTTTGAAGTGCAGGCCGAGCGCCAACCCCAGGCGGTTGCGGTGGTGCAGGACGGCGCGTCGCTGACCTATCAGCAACTCAACCGACGCGCCAACCAACTGGCCCACCACCTGCTGGCGCTCGGCGTGCAACCGGATGACCGCGTGGCGCTGTGCTGCCGGCGTGGCCCGCAGATGCTGGTGGGGCTGTTGGGGATTCTCAAGGCTGGCGCGGGGTATGTGCCGATCGACCCGGCTTACCCTGCCGAGCGCATCGCCTACCTGTTGCAGGACAGCGCCCCAGCGGCAGTATTGGCCGAGGCGGCCACGCAGGCGGTATTGGGGGCGATCACCACGCTGGATCTGCACGACCCGGCGTTACAGCGCCACCCCGTCAGCAACCCGCAACTGCGCGCCCTGACCCCGGCGCACCTGGCCTATGTGATCTACACCTCGGGCTCCACCGGCCAGCCCAAGGGCGTGATGGTCGAACACCGCAGCGTGGAAAACCTGGTGCATTGGCATTGTGAAGCCTTTGGTGTGGACGCCGGCAGCCAGGTCAGCAGCCTCGCCGGTTTTGGTTTTGACGCGATGGCCTGGGAGGTCTGGCCGGCCCTGTGCAGCGGCGCGACCCTGCACCTGCCGCCCGCCGACGTGGGCAATGAAAACATCGACGCGTTGCTGGCCTGGTGGCTGGCGCAGCCGCTGGATGTGAGCTTCCTGCCGACCCCGGTGGCCGAGTATGCGTTCAGCCAGAATCTGCAGCACCCGAGCTTGCGCGTCCTGCTGGTGGGCGGCGATCGCCTGCGTCAGTTCAGCCAGGAGCGGCGCTTTGCGCTGGTCAACAACTACGGCCCCACCGAGGCCACGGTGGTCGCCACCTCCGGTCGCGTGCGCGCCGGGCAGGCGCTGCATATCGGCCGGCCCATCGCGAATGCCAGCGTGTATGTGCTGGATGGGCACTTGCGCCCGGTGCCGGTGGGCGTGGCGGGCGAGTTGTATGTGGGCGGCAGCGGCGTGGCGCGCGGCTATTTGAATCGTCCCGAGCTGACCGCCGAACGCTTCCTGCAAGACCCGTTCAATGCCGGGCGCATGTACCGCACCGGCGACCTGGTGCGCTGGTTGCCCGACGGCAATCTCGAGTACCTGGGGCGTAATGACGACCAGGTCAAAGTGCGCGGCGTACGGGTTGAGCTGGGTGAAATCGAAAGCCGCCTGGCCGCTTTGCACGATGTGGGCGAGGCCGTGGTGCAGGTGCGCGAAGGCCGCCTGATTGCCTGGTTCACCGCGCAGCAGCCGCTGCACATCGACAACCTGCGCGCGCAGTTGCAAGCCCAGCTCCCCGCTGCGCTGGTGCCGGTGGCCTATGTGCAACTCGACACCTTGCCCCTGACCGCCAACGGCAAACTGGACCGCAAGGCGTTGCCCGCGCCCGATCAGGCGGCGTTGCCGACCCGCGACTATGTGGCGCCGTTGGGCGAGGTGGAAACCACCCTGGCGCGTATCTGGGCCGAGGTGTTGCAGGTCGAGCAGGTCGGGCGTCACGACCACTTCTTCGAACTGGGCGGGCATTCGCTGTTGGCCGTGAGTCTGATCGAATGCATGCGCAAGGTCGGCCTCAGCGCCGATGTGCGCGTGTTGTTCAGTCAGCCGACTTTGGCCGCGCTGGCTGCCGCCGTGGGCAGTGGTCGCGAGGTGCAAGTCCCGGAAAACCGCATCCCCGTCGATTGCCAGCGCATCACCGCGGACATGCTGCCCCTGGCCAGCCTCGACCAATCCACGCTGGATCAGGTGGTGGCCGGAGTGCCCGGTGGCGCCGCCAATGTGCAGGATATTTACCCGCTGGCGCCGCTGCAGGAAGGCATCCTCTACCACTACATCACCGCCGCGCAGGGCGACCCGTACCTGCTGCAATCGCACCTGGCGTTCGACAGCCTTGAGCGCCTGGAAGCCTTCGCCTACGCGCTGCAACAGGTGATCAATCGCCACGACATCCTGCGCACCGGCGTGGTCTGGGAAGGCCTTGCGCAGCCGCTGCAAGTGGTGCAATGCAACGCCGAACTCAGCGTGCAGGAGGTACAGGTGCAAGGCGACGTACTCGCCGGCCTGCATGAGCGTTTCGACCCGCGGCGTTATCGCCTGGATATCAGCCAGGCGCCGTTGATTCGCCTGATGTATGCCAATGACCCGGCCAACCAGCGCGTGGTGGTGGTGCTGCTCTACCACCATATCGCCCTCGACCACACCGCCTTCGACGTGGTGTTGCGCGAGATGCAGGGTTACCTGCTGGGCCACGCCGCGCCCACGGCGGCGCCGATGCCGTACCGCAACTACGTGGCCCAGGCGCGCCTGGGCGTGAGCGAGCAGGAGCACGAAGGGTTCTTCCGCGCGATGCTCGGCGATATCGATGAGCCGACCTTGCCCTTCGGCTTGCAGGATGTGCGCGGCGACGGCAGCGCCATCGAACAGCACCGCCTGCGCCTGGCCGATGACCTCAACCGCCGCCTGCGTGCCCAGGCCCGTTTGCTTGGGGTGAGCACCGCGAGCCTGTTCCACCTTGCCTGGGGGCAACTGCTGGCGGCGACCTCGGGGCGCAGCAGCGTGGTGTTCGGCACCGTGCTGGTGGGCCGGATGCAAGGCGGCGAGGGCGCCGACCGGGCGCTTGGGGTGTTTATCAATACCTTGCCGCTGCGCCTGGATATCGACGCCCAGGGAGCGCGCACCGCCGTGCGCGCCACCCATGAGCGGCTCAGCGCGTTGCTCGGGCATGAGCACGCGTCCCTGGCCCTGGCCCAGCGCTGCAGCGGGGTGGCGGCACCGGCGCCGCTGTTCAGTTCGATGCTCAACTATCGCCATCGCGGCGCGGCCACTCGCTCGCAGGATGCGCAACAGGCCTGGCAAGGCATGCAGACCCTGGCCAACGACGGGCGCACCAATTACCCGCTGACCTTGAACGTGGACGACCTGGGCGATGGTTATGACGTCACCGCTCTGGCGCACCTCGACGCGCAGCGAGTATGTGGCTACATGCAAGTAGCCCTGGCCGGGCTGGTCGAAGCCCTGGAGCAGGCGCCGCAACAGGCGCTCAATCGCTTGCCGATCCTCGGCGAAGAAGAACGGCAAAAGTTGCTGGTGGGGTTCAACTCGACGGCGGTGGATTACAACCTTGAGCAGACCCTGCACGGCCTGTTCGAAGCTCAGGTTGAACGCACGCCGCAGGCCGTGGCGGTCAAGGCCGGTGAACTCAGCCTGACTTACGCGGCGCTCAACCAGCGCGCCAACCGCTTGGCCCACCACCTGCGCGAGCTGGGCGTAACGCCGGATGCGCGCGTGGGAATCTGCCTGGAACGCGGCGTGGAGATGGTCGTCGGCCTGTTGGCCATCCTCAAGGCCGGTGGCGGTTATGTGCCGCTGGACCCGGCCTACCCGCAGGAGCGCATTGCCTACATGCTGCAGGACAGCGCGCCGGTGGTGGTGCTGGCGCAAGGCGCCACCCGGCAACTGCTCGGCGAGGTGCCGGTGATCGACCTCGACCACAGCACCTGGCAGCACCAGAGCACGACCAACCCCCACGTGCCGGGCCTTACCGCGCAGCACCAGGCCTATGTGATCTACACCTCCGGCTCCACCGGCCAGCCCAAGGGCGTGATCAACGAGCATGCCGGGGTGGTCAACCGTCTTTTGTGGATGCAGGACGCCTACGGCCTCACGGCCGAGGATGCGGTGTTGCAGAAAACCCCGTTCAGTTTTGACGTGTCGGTGTGGGAGTTCTTCTGGCCGCTGTTCACCGGCGCACGCCTGGTCATGGCGCGTCCCGGGGGGCACAAAGACCCCGCGTACCTGTGCGAGGTGATCGAGGCCGAGCAGATCACCACGTTGCACTTTGTGCCGTCGATGCTCGATGTGTTCCTCGCCCATGGCGATGTCAGCCAGGCGGCCGGGCTGCAACGGGTGATGTGCAGCGGCGAAGCGCTGCCGGGCAGCCTGGTGCGGCGCTTCAAGCAGCAGTTGCCGGACATCGGCCTGTACAACCTGTACGGACCGACCGAAGCGGCGGTGGACGTGACCGCCTGGAACTGCGCACGCCCGGAGGTGCCGGACAACACGCCAATCGGCAAGCCCATCGCCAATACGCGCATGTACCTGCTGGACGCGCAGTTGCAGCCGGTGCCGCTCGGCGTGATTGGCGAGCTGTATATCGGTGGCGTGCAGGTGGCGCGGGGTTACCTCAACCGCCCGGAGCTGACCGCCGAGCGCTTCCTGCAAGACCCTTTCACCGGCGGGCGGATGTACCGCACCGGTGACGTTGGCCGCTACTTGCCCGACGGCAATATCGAATACCTGGGCCGCAACGATGACCAGGTGAAGATCCGTGGCCTGCGCATCGAATTGGGCGAAATCCAGGCACGCCTGCTGGAACACGCCCACGTCAGCGAAGCCGTGGTGGTCGCCCGCGAAGACCGCCTGGTGGCGTACTACACCGGCGTGCACAGTGAGATTGAACAGCTGCGCGCCCATCTCTTGCAGCAGTTGCCGGACTTTATGGTGCCCGCGCTGTTCGTGCACCTCGACGCCTTGCCCCTGAGCCCCAACGGCAAGCTGGACCGCAAGGCCTTGCCGGCGCCGGGCATGGACGCACTGGTGGTGCGCGAATACCAAGCGCCGCAAGGCGATACCGAAATCCTCCTGGCCCGGCTCTGGTCCGAGCTGCTCAACGTTGAGCGGGTGGGGCGCGAGGATAATTTCTTTGAACTGGGCGGGCACTCGCTGCTCGCCGTGAGCTTGATCGGGCGCTTGCGCCAGGAAGGCATGGAAGCCGATGTGCGTGCGTTATTCGAACAGCCAACCCTGGCTGGCTACGCCGCGCTGACCGAACGAATGGAGATCGTCCTGTGAGCCTCATTGAGCTGTTGGCAACCCTGAAAACCAAGGACATTCAACTGGCGCTCAAGGGCGAGCAGTTGTCGGTGCAAGGCAACAAGCACGCCTTGAGTGACCCGTTGATTGTCGCCGCGTTACGCGAGCACAAACCGGCGCTGATCGAGCGGATCAAGGCCGGTGAGTATTCGCCGAGCAAGGCTGGCAGCGTCGAGGTGCCCGCCAATGGCATCCCGGCCGGCGCCGAACGCATCACCCCGGCGATGCTGACCCTGTCCGACCTGAGCCAGGAAGAGGTCGACCGCATCGTTGCGACGGTCGACGGCGGCGTGGCGAGTATCCAGGATATCTACCCGCTGGCGCCGTTGCAGGAAGGCATCCTGTTCCACCACGTCAGCGCCGAACACGGCGACCCGTACGTGATGCAATCGCAGTTCGGATTCGACAGCCTTGAGCGTTTCGAGGCCTTCGCCCAGGCGTTGCAAAGCGTGATGGACCGCCACGATATCCTGCGTACCGGGGTGGTCTGGGACGGCCTGCAGCAACCGCAGCAAGTGGTGTGGCGCCAGGCACACCTGCCGGTGCAGGCCCTGGAACTGGACCCGGCCGACGGCGATATCGCCGCCCAATTGCACGCGCGGTTCGACGCGCGCCACTATCGCCTGGACGTGTCCCAGGCGCCGCTGCTGCGCCTGGTGCGCGCCTTCGATCCGGTTCACCAGCGCATCGTCGCCACCTTGCTGTTCCACCATATGGCCCTGGACCACAGCGCCCTCGAGGTGGTGTGCCATGAAATGCAGGCGTGCCTGCTGGGCCACGGCGCGGCGTTGGGCCAGGCGGTGCCGTTTCGCAACTATGTGGCGCAGGCGCGGCTGGGCATCAGTGAGCAGGAACACGAAGGGTTCTTCCGCCAGATGCTCGGCGATATCACTGAACCGACGCTGCCGTTCGGCCTGCACGATGTGCAGGGTGATGCGCGGGGGATCGCCGAGGCGCACCTGGCGCTGGCGCCGGCCTTGTCCACGCGTTTGCGCGCGCAGGCGCGGCAACTGGGGGTGAGCACCGCCAGCCTGTTCCATCTGGGCTGGGCCCAGGTGCTGGGCGTGTTGGCCGGCAAGCAACAGGTGGTGTTCGGCACCGTGCTGATGGGCCGCCTGCAAGGCAGCCATGACACGGACCGCGCGCTGGGCATCTTCATCAACACCCTGCCGTTTCGCGTCGACGTCGGCACTGAGGCAGTGCGCGACGGAGTCAAGGCAACCCACGCGCGGCTCACCACCTTGCTGCGCCATGAGCACGCGCCGCTGGCCTTGGCGCAACGCTGCAGCGGCGTGGTGGCGCCGACACCGTTGTTCAGCGCCTTGCTCAACTATCGCCACAGCGCCCCGGCGGCGAGTGCCGAGGCGCTGTCGGCCTGGCAGGGCATCGCCGCGCTGAGTGCCGAGGAACGTACCAATTACCCGCTGACCTTGAGTGTCGACGACCTCGGTGAAGGGTTTGCCCTGAGCCTGTTGGCCAGCACCCACGTGGACCCGCAGCGGGTCTGTGCCTACCTGCAAACGGCCCTGGAAAACCTGCTGGCCGCGCTGGAGCAGGCGCCCGACACGGCGCTCAACCAGGTGTCGGTGGTACCTGCCGCCGAACAGCACCTGCTGCTGCAACAGTTCAACGCGACCCAGGCGGACTTCCCCCAAGACACCACCTTGCACGGGCGCATCGAAACCCAGGCGGCACTCACCCCGGACGCCATCGCTGCCGTGCACCAGGGCCGGCACCTGACCTACGCCGAGCTGAACCAGCAAGCCAACCTGCTGGCCCATCATCTGCTGGCCCTCGGCGTCAAACCCGACGACCGCGTGGCGGTGGTCGCCCGTCGGGGCCTGGACACCCTGGCCGGTCTGCTGGCGACCCTCAAGGCCGGCGCCTGTTATGTGCCGGTGGACCCGTCCCACCCGGCCGAACGCCTGAACTACCTGCTCAGCGACAGCGCACCGGTGGCGGTGCTGACCCAGCACGCCTTGCTCGCACGCCTGCCGGCGCTGGATGTGCCGGTGATCAACCTCGACCGCTACACCTGGCAGCACCATTCGGCCAGCAACCCCACGGTGGCCGTGACCCCGTCGAACCTCGCTTACGTGATCTACACCTCCGGCTCCACCGGCGAGCCCAAAGGCGTGATGGTGGAGCATCACAGCGTGGCCAACCTGGTGGACTGGCATTGCCGCGCCTTTGACCTGTGCGCCGGGCGCCATACCGCCAGCGTCGCCGGGTTCGGGTTTGACGCGATGGCCTGGGAAATCTGGCCGGCGCTGTGTCTGGGCGCGACCTTGCACCTGGCGCCTGCCACGGAGGGCGCCGAAGATATCGACGCGCTGCTGGCCTGGTGGTGTGCGCAGCCGCTGGATATGTGCTTCCTGCCGACGCCGGTGGCCGAATACGCCTTCGGCCAGCAGATCGAACACCCGACCCTGCGCACCTTGCTGGTCGGCGGCGACCGCTTGCGCCAGTTCGCGCGCAACCAACGTTTCGAGCTGATCAATAACTACGGGCCCACCGAGGCCACGGTGGTCGCCACCTCGGGCAAGGTCGAGGCGGGCCAGCCGCTGCATATCGGCAAACCGGTCTCGAATGCCACGGTGTACCTGCTGGATGAGCAGCAACGGCCGGTGCCGCTGGGGGTGGCCGGTGAGGTGTATGTGGGCGGCAAGGGCGTGGCGCGCGGTTACCTGAATCGCCCGCAGTTGACCGCCGAGCGCTTCCTGCACGACCCGTTCAACCCCGGGCGCATGTACCGCACCGGCGACCTGGCGCGCTGGTTGCCCGACGGCACGCTGGAGTACCTGGGGCGCAACGACGACCAGGTGAAAATCCGTGGCATGCGCATCGAGCTGGGCGAGATCGAAGCCCAGCTCAACCATCTGCCGGGCCTGCTCGAAGCCGTGGTGCTGGTGCGTGAAGAGCGGCTGGTGGCGTACTTCACCCAGAACCCGCAGCTGGACCCGTTGGACCTTGGCGCAATTCGCGCCCATCTGGTCGCGCACCTGCCGGACTATATGGTTCCGGTCGCCTATATGCGCCTGGACGCGTTGCCGCTGACCGCCAACGGCAAACTCGACCGCAAGGCCTTGCCGGCCCCGGACATGGCCGCCGTCTTCAGCCGCGAGTACGTGGCACCCCAGGGCGAGATCGAAAGCGTGCTGGCGCAGATCTGGGCCGATGTGCTGCAGGTGGAGCGGGTAGGGCGTCGCGATCACTTCTTTGAGCTGGGCGGGCATTCGTTGCTGGCCATGCGCATGGTGTCCCAGGTGCGTCAGCGTCTGGGTGTGGAGCTGTTGCTCGGCGACCTGTTCGCCAATGCCGAACTCGCCGCGGTCGCCGAGGTGCTGGCCCGGACCGGTCGCAGCACCTTGCCGGATATCCTGCCGGCCGGCCGCGATACACCGGTGCCGCTGTCGTTCGCCCAGCAGCGGCTGTGGTTTCTGGCGCTGATGGAAGGCGCCAACACCGCCTACAACATTCCCATCGGTTTGCGTTTGCGTGGGCAGTTACATGTGGAGGCGCTGCAACGCGCGCTGGCGCAAATCGTCGCGCGGCATGCCACCCTGCGCAGCCGCTTTGCCCAGCAGGGCGACGTAGCCCAGGTGCTGACCGTGCCGGCCGAACAGATGTTGCCGCTGCAAGTCCAGGACCTGCGGCGCCACCCGCAACCCCAGCAGGCGCTGGATGCGTTGATCCACGGCGAAGCCTCGGCGCCGTTCGACCTGGAGCGTGGTCCCCTGCTGCGCGGGCGTCTGGTGGTGATGGCCGACGATCACCATGTGCTGCTGCTGACCCTGCACCATATCGTCTCCGATGGCTGGTCCATGGGGGTGCTCACCCGTGAACTGACCTCGCTGTACCAGGCCTTCAGCCACGGCCAGCCTGACCCTTTGCCGCCGCTGGCGATCCAGTACGGCGACTTTGCCGTGTGGCAGCGCCTGTGGCTCAGTGGTGAGGTCCTGCACCGCCAAAGCACCTATTGGCAGCAGGCCCTGGCCGGTGCGCCGGCGCTGCTGACGTTGCCGACCGACCGCCCGCGCCCGGCGCAACAGGATTACGCCGGCAGCAGCGTCAAGGTGCAGCTGGATGAGCGCCTGACGGCCGGGCTCAAGGCCTTGAGCCAACGCCACGGCACCACGTTGTACATGACCTTGATGAGCGCCTGGGCGGCGTTGTTGTCACGCCTGTCCGGGCAGCACGACCTGGTGATCGGCTCGCCGGCGGCCAACCGCACGCGCAGCGAGGTGGAAGGGTTGATCGGCCTGTTCGTGAATACCCTGGCGGTGCGTATCGACACCTCGGGGGCGTTGAGCGGCGAGGCGCTGCTGGCGCGGGTCAAGGCCCGGACGCTGGCGGCCCAGGCCCACCAGGACCTGCCCTTCGAACAGGTGGTGGAAATCACCCGGCCGTTGCGCAGCCTGGCCCACAGCCCGCTGTTCCAGACCCTGCTGACCTGGCAGGACAGCAGCGCACCGACCCTGGCCCTCGGCGACCTGGCCCTTGAAGGCATTGTGCAGGAACGCCACTTTGCCAAGTTCGACCTGTCGCTGGACCTGGGCGAAGTGCAGGGCACGATTATCGGTGCGCTGGAGTACGCGGTGGCGCTGTTCGATGAGTCAACGGTGCAGCGTTTTGCCGGTTACTTCACGCGGCTGCTGCAAGCCATGGTCGATAACGACCAGGCGGTGCTGGAACACGTGCCGCTGGTGGATGAGCGCGAGCGTCAGCAACTGCTGTTCGGCTTCAACGCCACCGAGGTGGCCTACAACCTCGACCAGACCCTGCATGGGCTGTTCGAAGCGCAAGTCGCGCGCACGCCGCAGGCGATTGCGGTCACGGCCGGCGAGCAGCAGTTGACCTACGCCGAGCTGAATGCACGCGCCAACCAACTGGCCCATCACCTGCTGGCGCTGGGCGTGCAGCCCGATGCCCGGGTGGCGATCTGCGTGGAGCGCAGCCTGGAGATGGTCATCGGCCTGTACGCGATCCTCAAGGCCGGCGCCGCCTATGTGCCGCTCGACCCGGCGTACCCGCCGGAGCGGCTCGCCTACATGCTGGCCGACAGCGCGCCGGTCGCGGTGCTGGCGCAAGGAGCAACGCGCGGGCTGTTGGGCGCGGTGGCGGTGGTCGACCTGGACCAGCCGAGCTGGCAGCACCAGAGCGTCGACAACCCCGCGGTGCAGGGCGTGGGCGCCTATGTGATCTACACCTCCGGCTCCACTGGCCAACCCAAGGGCGTGATCAACGACCATGCCGGGGTGGTCAACCGCCTGCTGTGGATGCAGGACGCCTATGGCCTTGGCGCCCATGACCGGGTGCTGCAGAAAACCCCGTTCAGTTTCGACGTGTCGGTGTGGGAGTTCTTCTGGCCGCTGTTCACCGGCGCACGTCTGGTGATGGCGCGTCCCGGTGGGCACAAAGACCCGGTATACCTGTGCGAAGTGATCGACGCCGAGCAGATCACCACGCTGCATTTTGTGCCGTCGATGCTGGATGTGTTCCTCGCCCATGGCGATGTGCGCCAGGCCGCCGGCCTGGTGCGGGTGATCTGCAGCGGCGAAGCCTTGCCCGGCAGCCTGGTGCGGCGTTTCAAGCAGCAACTGCCCGGCATCCAGCTGCACAACCTGTATGGCCCCACCGAAGCGGCGGTGGACGTGACCGCCTGGAACTGCGCAGGCGCAATCACGCCGGACAACACCCCCATCGGCAAGCCGATTGCCAATACGCGCATGTACCTGCTGGACGAGCAATTGCAGCCGGTGCCCCTGGGCGTGGTCGGCGAGCTGTTTATCGGCGGCGTGCAAGTGGCGCGGGGCTATTTGAACCGGCCGCAGCTGACCGCCGAGCGTTTTCTGCAGGACCCGTTTAACCAGGGGCGGATGTACCGCACCGGGGACGTTGGGCGTTACTTGGCCGACGGCAACATCGAATACCTGGGGCGCAATGACGACCAGGTGAAGATCCGTGGCTTGCGCATCGAGCTGGGCGAGATCCAGGCGCGCCTGACCGATTGCCCAGGCATCCACGAGGCGGCGGTGATCGCCCGTGACGAGCGCCTGGTGGCGTATTACACCGGCGTGTGCTGCGAGGTCGAGGTGTTGCGCGCGCATTTGCTGCACTCTTTGCCGGAGTTCATGGTGCCGACGGTGTTCGTGCACCTTGAGGCGTTGCCCCTGAGCCCCAACGGCAAACTTGACCGCAAGGCGCTGCCCGCGCCGGGTGTGGAGTCGCGGGTGGTGCGCGCGTATGCAGCGCCCGAGGGTGACACGGAAATCACCGTCGCCCGCCTGTGGGCCGAGTTGCTCGAGGTGGAGCGCGTAGGGCGTCACGACCACTTCTTCGAATTGGGCGGGCACTCGCTGCTGGCGGTCAGCCTGATGGGGCGGTTGCGCCGCCTCGGGTTATCGGCGGACGTGAAGCTGTTGTTTGGCCAACCGACCCTGAGCGCCTTCGCGGCGGCGCTGGGGGGCGCAGCTGCAGAGGCGGTGCTGCCGCTGATCGAGTTGGGCCCGCGCACCCTCGAGCGTCTCATGGCCTGCATCCCCGGTGGTGCGGCAAATGTGCAGGACATCTACCCGCTGGCGCCGCTGCAGGCCGGCATGCTCTACCAGCATCGCGCGGTGCCGGGCCGCGACGCCTATGTGTTGCAGGCACAGTTTGCCTTCGACAGCCGCCAACGCCTGGAAGCCTTTGCCCAAGCCTTGCAGGCGGTGATCCAGCGCCACGACATTCTGCGTTCCTCCTTCCATTGGGACGGCCTGGAAGAACCGCTGCAAGTGGTGTGGCGTGAGGCAACCTTGCGCGTCGAAACCGGGCCGTTGCCACAGCGCCTGGACCTCGCCCGGGCCCCGCTGATGCGCCTGGTGGTTACCGAGCAAGCGCAGCGGGTGATTGCCACCTTGCTGTTTCATCACCTGGTCATGGACCACATTGCGCTGGAGATTTTGCAGCACGACATGCAGGCCTTTCTGCTGGGCACCCAACACACCTTGGGCGCGCCCGTGCCGTATCGCAACTATGTGGCCCAGACCCGCGTGGGTGTGGACGAGCACGAAGGGTTCTTCCGCGAAATGCTGGCTGAGATCGATGAGCCGACCCAGATGCAGCCCCTGGGCGCTGATGAAACCGCGCGGCTGGCGCTTGACCTGCCGTTGAGCCAACGCCTGCGCCAGCAGGCGCGCCAGTGTGGGGTGAGCACCGCCAGCCTGATGCACCTGGCCTGGGCCCATGTGCTGGGCAAGGTCAGCGGGCGTGAACAGGTGGTGTTCGGCACGGTAATGCTCGGTCGCCTGCAAGGCGGTGAAGGGGCCGAGCGCGCCATGGGGGTGTTTATCAATACCTTGCCGCTGCGTGTCGACCTCGGTGAGTGCCCGGTTCGTGACGCCGTGCGCGCGACCCACGCACGTCTCACCCAACTGTTGGGGCATGAGCATGCACCGCTGGCATTGGCCCAGCGTTGCAGCGGCGTGCCGGCAGCGACGCCGTTGTTCAATGTGTTGTTCAACTATCGCCACAGTGCACCGCAAACCACGGGGGTGGCCGAGGCGTGGCAAGGGGTTGAGCTGCTCAAGGTCGAGGAGCACACCAATTACGGCCTGTCGATGAGCGTGGATGACCTCGGCGCTGCATTTGCCTTGAAAGCCACGGGGCAGGGCGCCCGGCGTTTGTGCGACTACCTGTCTATCGCGGTTGAACAGCTGGTGCAGGCGCTGGAACACCACCCGGATATCGCCGTCAGCCACTTGCCGATTCTGCCGGCTGCTGAACGCCGGCAATTGCAGGGTTTCAATGCAACCGCGCGACCCTTTGCGCGCGAGCATACGGTACAACGCCTGTTCGAAGCCCAGGCCCAGGCACGGCCTGACGCAGTGGCGGCGGTGCACGGCGACCAAACCCTGAGCTACGGCGAACTCAACAGCCGCGCCAACTGCCTGGCCCATCACCTGCTGGGCCTGGGCGTGCAGCCCGGTGACCACGTGGCGACCCGCCTGCCGCGCGGCGTCGACCTGCTGATCAGCCAGTTGGCGATCCTCAAATGCGCCGCCGCCTATGTGCCGCTGGACAGCCACGCGCCCGCCGAGCGCCAGGCGTTCATGCTGAGCGACAGCAGCGCCGCGTGGCTGCTGACCCACAGCGAGGCGTCCATCGACCACCCGGTGCGCCGCCTGGACGTGGACAGCCTGGACCTCGACCCGCAACCGAGCCACAACCCGGACCTGTCGCAAGCCTCGGACAGCGTGGCGTACATCATGTACACCTCCGGCTCCACCGGCACGCCCAAGGGCGTATTGGTGCCCCATCGCGGCATCACGCGCTTGGTGCTCAACAACGGCTACGCCGACTTCAACGCGGCCGACCGCGTGGCCTTCGCCTCCAACCCGGCGTTCGATGCGAGCACCATGGACGTGTGGGGCCCGCTGCTCAACGGCGGCCAGGTGCACGTCATCGACCACGCCACCTTGCTCGACCCGGCCGCGTTCGGTGCGGCCTTGCAAGGCGCGACGGTGCTGTTTGTGACCACCGCGCTGTTCAACCAATACGTGCAGATGATTCCCGACGCCTTGGCCGGCTTGCGCATCCTCCTGTGCGGCGGCGAACGGGCCGACCCGGCGGCCTTCCGCAGCCTGTTGGCCCGCGCCCCCGCGCTGCGCCTGGTGCATTGCTACGGGCCCACGGAAACCACCACCTACGCCACCACCCACGAAGTGCGCGCGCTTGCCGATACGGCAGACAGCGTGCCGGTGGGCCGGCCGATTTCCAACACGCAGGTGCATGTGCTGGATGCGCAGCTGCAGCCTGTGCCTGTGGGGGTAATCGGTGAAATCTGCATTGGCGGCGAGGGCGTGGCCAAGGGGTATCTGAATCGCCCCGAACTGACCGCTGAAAAGTTCGTGCAAGACCCCTTCAACCCGGGCCACTCGATGTACCGCACCGGCGACCTCGGCCGCTGGACGGCAGAGGGCCTGCTGGAGTGCATCGGGCGCAATGACGACCAGGTGAAGATCCGTGGTTTCCGCATCGAGTTGGGCGAGATTGAAGCGCGCCTGGCGACTGTTGCCGGTATCCAGGAGGTGGTAATGCTGGCGCGTGAAGACGTGCCTGGAGACAAGCGCCTGGTGGCCTATTTCACCGGGGCTGCCGACACCGCCGACGTGCGTGCTCACCTGCACGCGCAACTGCCGGACTACATGCTGCCCTCGGCCTATGTGCCGCTCGCGCAATTGCCGCTGACGGCGAATGGCAAGGTCGACCGTAAAGCCTTGCCGGCCCCGGCGCTGGAGGCCTTGATCAGCCGCGACTTTGAGGCGCCGCTGGATGCACTGGAACAGACCCTGGCGCGGCTGTGGGCCGAGGTGTTGCAGCTGGAACAGGTGGGGCGCCATGACAGCTTTTTCGAGCTGGGCGGGCATTCATTGCTGGCGATCCGTTTGGTCAACCTGCTGGATGAGGCGGGGCTGTCGGTGTCCCTGGCTGAGCTGTTCCAGCATGCCAGCGTGGCCTCGGTCGCCACGCTGCTGCGTCAGCGCACGGCGGCGCCGCTGCGGGAGACCTCAGTGATCACGGTACGCAGCAGCGGCGCGCAGCCGCCGTTGTTCCTGGTGCACGAATTCAGTGGCATGGATGTGTACTTCCCGGCGCTGGGCCAGCACCTGCCTGGTGACTATCCCATTTACGGCCTGCCCGGCGCGCCGCTCGACGGGGCCCATCTGCACAGCATGGAGGGCCTGGCGGCGCGCATGGTCGGGCTGATTCGCGGCATCCAGCCCCACGGGCCGTATCGGGTCGCGGGCTGGTCGTTTGGCGGCGTGCTGGCCTATGAAGTGGCGATGCAATTATTGGGGCTGGATGAACCGGTGGCGTTCCTCGGCTTGATCGACAGCTACGTGCCACGCATGACCGACCAGGGCAAGGCGCGCTGGAGTGGCCCGGATGCCCTCAAGCGGCACTTGCTGTTGCAGTGCACGGCGTATTGGACCGCACAAGGAGGTGTGAATGAACTGGCAAGGCTTGGGCAACTGGAGGCGGGCATTGGACAGCTGGACCTTGCGGGCCTGCTGCAATGCTGTCGCGATGAATGTTTGCTATACGCGCAAATGGCGGCGGCGACGGACGCCGACCTCGTGAGTTTTCTCGAACGGGAAGTGGGGCATGGGCATGCGCTGGCGCATTACAGTGTGTTTGCGCTGCCGATTGCGGTGCATCTGTTCAGCGCCCACGAGCGGCCGACCGAATTGTCGCGGCGCAGCGAGTCCCTGGGTTGGGACGACGCGCTGGCGCCAGGGCAACTGCGCCAGGTCGAGGTGCCTGGCGATCACCAGAGCATGATGCAGGCACCGCATATCCAGGCCCTGGGCCAGGCGATGACGGCCGCGTTGCTGGCGAGTACGCCGGTCAGCGAGGCGTTGCATCAGCCGTTGTTGCGTATCCAGAGCGGCCGGGCGGGGTCAACGCCGGTGTTCTGTGTGCCGGGGGCTGGGGACAGCGTCACCGGGTTTGTGGGCTTGAGTGAAGCGCTGGGGCGTGACTGGCCGCTGTTCGGTCTGCAGCCGCGCGGGTTGGATGGCGAAACCGTGCCCCACAGCGCGGTGGAAGCGGCGGCGGGGTGTTATCTGGCGGCGCTGGAGCAGGAATGCCCGCATGGGCCGGTGCATCTGGTTGGCCATTCGTTTGGCGGTTGGGTGGCGCTGGAGATGGCGCTGCGGTTGCAGGCGGCGGGGCGTGAGGTGGCGTCGTTGACGGTGATCGACAGTGAGGCGCCCGGCGGGGTTGGTAAGCCTTACACCACCACCGCGGCGTTGGTGCGTTTGATCGAGGCGATGCAGTTGGCGGCGGGTAAGCCGCTGGGCATCGATCTGGTGGAGTTTGCCGGGCGTGATGAGGTGGCGCAGCGGCAATGGCTGCATGCGGGGATGGTGGGGGTTGGGTTGTTGCCGGCGCGGGCGGGGGTGGAGGCGATGGCGGGGCCGTCGCGGACGTATGCGGCGGCGTTGCGCACGGGGTATCAGCCTGGGCGGCGGTTTGAGGGGGTGGTGCGGCTGGTGTTGGCGCAGGATCCGGCTCTGGATGCTGCGGGGAATCAGCGGGAGCAGGGGTTGATGGTGGAGGGCTGGCGCCGGGCGGGGAGTGGGTTGCAGGTTTGGTATGGGGTTGGGAATCACTTTACCTTGCTCAAGGCGCCGAATGTCGTTGGGTTGGCGCGGTGGTGGTTGGAGGGTGTGGTGGTTGGGGAGGTGGTGTCGTGAGGCTGGGATTCGGGGGCATATCCATTCCTGCGGTAACGGCTGCTTATGGTTCCGCTCTTACAGCGGGTCACTTTTGGAAGGACCCAAAAGTAACCAAAAGGTCCTCGCCCCACCACTCGGCACCTCGCCTGGGCTCGGTGTGCCCGAACGCAGGCTTTGGAGCGTGGGCCGCCGCGATGGGCCATCCCTGGCCCAGCGCGGCTAACCCGGCGTCCTGCCGGGTTACCCACGCTCCAAAGCCTGCGTTCGGCCAGCGTGGTTTACGGGGCGCCTCAGATCAAAATCAAAAGCCAAAGCAAAAGCAGATCAAAAGCAGAGCACGGCGGCCTGAGAGCCGACCTGAGTGGTGTAGATCAAAAGCGCTGTGGCTCTGCTCTGTTTTTGATCTGGCCCTTACATCCTTGTCGCTGACGAAGTCAGCGCTCTTTTGATCTGCGCTTGTGATCTTGATCTTGATCTTAGGCGCCCCGTTAAACACGCTGGCCGAACGCAGGCTTGAATCCGTGGGTAACCCGGCAGGACGCCGGGTTAGCCGCGCTGGGCCAAGGATGGCCCATCGCGGCGACCCACGGATTCAAGCCGGAGTGAGCATGCCGAGCCTAGGCGAGGCACCGAGTGTTGGGGCAAGAGCGTTTTGGTTACTTTTGCGCTTTTCAAAAGTGACCCGCTGTAAGAGCGGAACCCATATCAGCCGTGACCGAAAAAACGGATATGTACCCAAATGCCAAAGTCAAAATTCAAAACCATCAGCATCCTGGCCACATTGGCCATCGCCATCGCCCTGGTGATCTACACGGTCCAGGCCCCCGCCGACACCCCCCAATACCTCACCGCCACCGCCGAACGCGGTGACATCGAAAACGCCGTCCTGGCCACCGGCGTCCTCGAAGGCATCAAGCAAGTCGACGTCGGCGCCCAAGTCTCCGGCCAGCTCAAGTCGTTGAAGGTCAAAGTCGGCGACAAAGTAAAAAAAGGCCAATGGCTCGCCGAAATCGACCCATTGATCCTGCAGAACACCCTGCGCAAAGCCCAGGTCGACGAAGAAAACCTGCAAGCCCAACGCCGCGCCACGGCGGCCCAACTCAAGCAGGCCAGGTCCATCTACGAACGCTACAAGGGCTTGCAGATCGATGAGTCAGTCTCGCGCCAGGATTACGAAGACGCCGAATCCACCTTCCAGGTGCAGCAAGCCAACCTGTTGTCCCTGGATGCACAGATCAAAAGCGCACACATCCAGATCGACACCGCCAAGATCAACCTGGCCTACACCCGCATCGTCGCGCCCATCGACGGCGATGTGGTGGGCATCGTCACCCAGGAAGGCCAGACCGTAATCGCCAACCAACTGGCGCCGGTGCTGCTCAAGCTGGCGGACCTGGACACCATGACGGTCAAGGCGCAGGTTTCCGAGGCTGATGTGATCCATATCAGCCCCGGCCAGCAGGTGTATTTCACCATCCTTGGCGAGGCCGACAAACGTTACTACGCCAAGCTGCGCGGCACTGAGCCGGCGCCGCAGAACTTCCTCGAAACCCAGACCGCCGGCACGCCCAAGCAGAACAGCGCGGTCTTCTACAATGCGCTGTTCGATGTGCCCAACCCCGACCACCGCCTGCGCATCGCCATGACCGCCCAGGTGCGCATCGTGCTCGACACCGCCCAGGCTGCGCTGATGGTGCCGGTGGCCGCGTTGGGCCCGCGCAACAACGATGGCGGCTACTCGCTGCGGGTGCTGGATGCCAAGGGCCGGGCGGTGTCGCGCGAGGTGAAGACCGGCATCAATAACAACGTCAAGGTGCAGATCCTCGAAGGCCTGGTCGAGGGCGATAAAGTCGTGATCGGCGATGCTTCGCCCACCGTGGCGGGGAACTGAGCCATGACCCAGCCACTGTTGGAACTCAAGGGCATCACCCGCAGTTTTATCGCCGGCGAGCGTGAGTTCATCGCGCTCAAGGGCATTGACCTGACCATCCATGCCGGCGAGATGGTCGCGATCATCGGCGCGTCCGGCTCGGGCAAATCCACGTTGATGAATATCCTCGGCGGCCTGGATTACGCCACGGCCGGCAGCTACAAAATCAATGGCATCGAAACCCGCTCATTGGGCGATGAACAGCTGGCCGAGCTGCGCCGCGACTACTTCGGCTTTATCTTCCAGCGCTACCATTTGCTCGCGCACCTGAGCGCGTTGCACAACGTGGAAATGCCGGCGATTTACGCCGGCACCCCGCAAACCCAGCGTCATAGCCGCGCCGGCGAGTTGCTCGCGCGCCTGGGCCTGGCCAGCCACAGCACTCATCGCCCCAGCCAGCTTTCGGGTGGCCAGCAGCAGCGCGTGAGTATTGCCCGCGCCTTGATGAACGGCGGCGAAGTGATCCTTGCCGACGAACCCACCGGCGCCCTCGACACCCACAGCGGCAAGGAGGTGATGCGCATCCTCGCCGAGCTGCACGCCGCCGGGCACACGGTGATTATCGTCACCCACGACCCCAAGGTGGCGGCGAATGCCCAGCGTATCGTCGAGGTGTGTGATGGTGAGATCGTCAGCGACAAGGCCAACCAAAGCAGCGGTCTGGAGCTGCCCGGCGATGCGCCGATAGAACCCAAACGCAGCGGCGCGCGGCGCCTGGTGGCGAGCCTGGGGTTGTTCAAGGAAGCTTTCAATATGGCCTGGGTCGCGCTGGTCTCGCACCGTATGCGCACCTTGTTGACCATGCTCGGGATCGTCATCGGCATCACCTCGGTGGTGTCGATCTCGGCCATCGGCGAGGGCGCCAAGCGCTATGTGCTCAAGGACATCCAGGCGATTGGCAGCAATACCATCGATATCTTTTCCGGCACCAGTTTTGGCGACAGCCGCGCGTCGGCCATCGAGACCTTGATGCCGTCGGATGTCGACGCGCTGAACCAGCTGTATTACGTCGACAGCGCCACCCCGGTGGTCGGGCGTAACCTGCTGCTGCGTTTTGGCAATATCGACCTGGATGCGCAGGTCAACGGGGTCAGCGACCGTTACTTCAAGGTCAAGGGCCTCAAGCTCGAGGCCGGGATTGCCTTCAGCGAAAGCGATGCGCGGCGCCAGGCCCAGGTGGTGGTGATCGACCACAATACCCGTCATCGCCTGTTCGGGCCGAATATCGACCCGCTGGGCCAGGTGATTCTGGTGGGCAACCTGCCGTGCACGGTGATCGGCGTCACTGCCGACAATAAAAACATGTTCGCCGCCAGCAAGGCGTTGAATGTGTGGGTGCCGTATGAAACAGCGGCGGGGCGCCTGTTGGGCCAGCGCCATCTGGACAGCATTACCGTGCGCATCAAGGACGGCCAGCCGAGCAAGGTGGTGGAAGAGAACGTCAATAAACTCATGCTGCAACGCCACGGCACCAAGGACTTCTTCACCAATAACCTCGACAGCATCATGCAGACGGTGCAGAAAACCAGCCGCTCCCTGGCGCTGCTGCTGTCGCTGATCGCGGTGATTTCCTTGCTGGTGGGCGGCATCGGGGTAATGAATATCATGCTGGTGTCGGTCACCGAGCGTACCCGCGAAATTGGCATTCGCATGGCAGTGGGCGCGCGGCAGTCGGATATTCGCCAGCAGTTTCTGGTGGAGGCGGTGATGGTGTGTTTGATTGGCGGGCTGATCGGGATTTCGCTGTCTTACGCGCTGGGCTTTCTGTTTTCGGTGTTTGTGAAGGAATGGGAAATGGTGTTTTCCCTGGGGTCGATCATTACTGCGTTTGCCTGCTCGACGCTGATCGGCATTGTGTTTGGTTTTGTGCCGGCAAGGAATGCGGCGCGGTTGGACCCGATCGAGGCGCTGGCCCGGGACTGACTTTTCTCAGCCTGCACAGATCAAAATGTGGGAGGGGCGGTGCGACGATTCGACTTGCCCCTCCCACATTTCGATTTGTGTTGGCTTAGAGGGTTGTTCCATCCTCCACCGCATACATCCACCGCAACAACGAATGCCGCCCGCTGATTCCCAACTTGATCGCTGCGCGTTTGAGGTAGCTTTCGATGGTGTTGACCTTCAACGCCAATTGCTCCGCCAGTTCCGGCGCCGTCCGCCCGGCCAGCAGGCCCACGCACACTTCCAGTTCGCGGTTGGACAAGGTCAGGCCGGATTGCACCAGGCGTTCTTCAATACGCCGGCGCAAGGTTTCGATGCCCTGGTTTTGCACCGGCAAGGGGGCGCTGTCCTGGCGGCATGGCTGGATCGCGGTGATGTGTTTTTCGACCATGGGCAACAGCAAGGTGGAGAAGTCCTGCAGCAGGCTGCGTTCCTGCGGCGAAAAGCTGTCGGACTGGTGCGAGCGGTAGACAGACAGCACGTAGCGCATGTCGTCCTTGTGGTGGGTGAGGTGCAATTGTGCCGCGGGTTGCGCCTCGCCCAAGGCCGCTACGGAGTCGGTGTAGACCGGGCTGATCTTGCGTCGGGTGTGGCCTTCGCGGCTGACTTGCAGCTGGGTGATATGGGTGGCGTCCACTGCCAGTTGGGTGAGGATGAGGTCATGCAGCATGCGTGGGAAATGGCGACTGCCGGTGCTGGCGATGACCTTGCCTATATGTGGGAACAGGTGTGAGTTCATCAATTCGTCCATGAGTTTCGGGTGCAGAAACCTATGCTAGTACACCTTGGTGCAGTGATGGGGATCCAATCGGGGAAAAGCCGATTAAAGGGGGCGGTGGAGTCCCGTTGCCGGGGTGATAGGGTGATAGGGTGATTGGGTGTATATCCGTTATTTAGGTAACGGCGGCTTATGGTTCCGCTCTTACAGCGGCTCACTTTTGGAAGGACCCAAAAGTAAGCAAAAGGTCCTCGCCCCACCACTCGGTGCCTCGCCTAGGCTCGGCATGCCCGTAATCCGACAGTGATGTGGGGGGCCGCCGCCACGCGCCATCCATGGCGCGGGGCGGCTAAACCGGCATCCCTGCCGGTTTACCCCCCACATCCCTGTCGAATTCCGGCCAGCGTGGTTGACGGGGCGATTTCAGATCAAAATCAAAAGCCAAAGCAGATCAAAAGCAGAGCACGGCGGCCTGAGAGCCGACCTGAGTGGTGTAGATCAAAAGCGGTTTTGCTCTGCTCTGCTCTGTTTTTGATTTGGCCCTTACATCCTTTTCGCTGACGAAGTCAGCGCTCTCTTGATCTGCGCTTTTGATCTTGATCTTGATCTTAGGCGCCCCGTTAAACACGCTGGGCGAACGCAGGCTTGAATCCGTGGGTAACCCGGCAGGACGCCGGGTTAGCCGCGCTGGGCCAAGGATGGCCCATTGCGGCGGCCCGCGGATTCAAGCCTTCGTTCGGGCACACCGAGCCTAAGCGAGGTGGCGAGTGTTGGGGCAAGAGCCCTTTGCTTACTTTGGGGCTTTTCCAAAGTGAGCCGCTGTAAGGGCGGAACCATAATCCGCCGTTACCCAAACAACGGATATGCACACAACCCCAACCCCACCACATTGGTCACCCCGTCTTCCCCCAAATTGGATATTCCTCCAGCCCCCCCTGGTGACTAACCTAGCCACCAACCCCAACCACTCTGGAGCATCCTCATGCAAACCCGCACAGACTTCTACACCGCCTCCCCAGACGCCATGAAAGCCATGCTCGCCCTGGAAGCCGCCGTCGGTAAACTCTCCATCGAACTGCCATTGCTCGAACTGGTACGCCTGCGCGTTTCGCAGATCAATGGCTGCGCTTTCTGCCTCGACATGCACACCGCCGACGCCCGCAAAGGCGGTGAAACCGAGCGTCGCCTCTACACCGTGTCAGCCTGGCGTGAAACCCCGTTCTTCACCCCACGTGAACGCGCCGCATTGGCCTGGGCCGAAAGCCTGACCCTGATCAGCCACACCCACGCGCCGGATGAAGACTTCAACGCGCTGGCCGCCGAGTTCAGTGCCCAGGAACAGGTCGACCTGAGCGTGGCCATCGCCACCATCAACAGCTGGAACCGTCTGGCGGTAGGTTTCCGCAAAATGCCGAAGTAAGCTTGGCCAATATCTAACCTGGGCGGTGAAGGGCTCGCGCTGTTGCAAGACGCCGCTCACCGTCAGGACTTCTGCCGCTGGCGCATTCACGATTCAGTCTTACCGGTAGTTTGCGACGGTGGCAGAGAACTCGTTCATCGCACGTACTGCGTCAATCTTGTTCTTGATACCCAGGGCTCGCCCATCGCGCGTATATCGATTGGGTGTGGAATAAAATCCAATGTCGTTGCCCCCCATGATCGTTCCCAGGTCAGAGTAGCCCTGGTCGTAGGAGGTGCTTTCGCCACCGTGGCTAATTCCCATGTTATGGCCCAGCTCATGACGCATGACGCGGGTCGAAGAGTAAATACTGCCGACTGCTGCCATATGGCGAGCGTCGGCTTTTAGATAGCCTTGCCCCCCAAGATCGTTTTCCGTCCCTTCATAATAAATGCCGTCGGCCTTGAGTTCGTCTCTCCAACCCTGCACGGTAGGGTCATCTTTCAGTGCAGTTAATGGATCAATGAGTTTTTTCCAATGTGCTTCTGCGGGCACTTCCCGGATGTCGGTGCTGCGAAATCTGAAGTTTGCACGGGAGTTTTCCAAGGCTTCATTCGTCAGGTTCAAACCGTCAGTCAGGCGGGCTTTCATATTCCCCGTCCCGAGCAAGTTTCGTGCCTTGTCGCTATATAGCAATAAAAGATCAATGGTGACGGTTTCCCTCGTCCATTTATTATCGCTGTCAACTTTGAAGGCGATGATCTCACCTGGCTTAATGGTGTGGTCGGTCGGATCCGCTTTTATAGTGACAGGACGAGCGGAATCGGACTTGACGACTACTCGACTACCAGGCGTTGAATTCGACGGTAACTGTAGCGTGTCTTTCCAATTGTCTTTGGGGATGTCGATGATTGTTTTAGGGGTGGTGAGCGCAGGCACCCTGCCGTCAATCAGTTGACGTGTTGTGTAACGAGAGAGCGGGGCGTTAAGTACTTCCCATTTTTTATCTTCAGCGATGTACATGAATTCATAGTTTTGGCCGGCTGCGACTTTAATTGCGCCCGCATTGTTCATGTTGGAACTGTCCACGTTGACGGTCTGGCGGGACGTTGAATTGATGAAAACCCTGTCGCGATCATTGGCATGTGAGGGAAGTTTCACGGTGCCTGGCACGCCCGCGCCATTAAACGAAACAACCGTTTTGGCCCCCTTCAACGCGATCGTCAGTGGTTGATTTAACTTGGAGATCTCGGGTTTTACGGGGTCGATTGTTGTGGATGGCTCGGCTTGCTCACGGGTCCAGCCATGGTGCGAGGTGGAATAGCGGAAAACCTGCTGCTCACCCTGTTTCAACGTCAGGGGCAAGGCAGACCGTAGATTGTCTCCGGTTATTCTTGTGTCGTAGCTGGCAGATGAACTAAGAACGATGACGTCATTATTGTTAGCTTCTTGGGGAAGATTTATAGCAGGGAGCCAGTTGTGGCTTGTAACGTTGACGAAGGTGATGGGAGGTTGTGTGCTTGGAATGTTATAGCCGATTCTGAAAGGTGTCAGGTAGCTGACGTGCTTTCCCCCACTTTGCCACTGTTTTTGTTGTGCGTTATACGTAAATGAGAAACTCAGGTCGGGATCGATTGTGGTGCCGTGGGGCAAGTTTGTCTGTTTGATATCCAAGCCATTCTTTTTGGCGTTGGCCAGTGTTGTTTCGATCCGATCAAGATGCTGGGGTGGGCGCTCGCTGGTGTTGAGGGTGAGTGTGTTCGGGAAGTGGGTAGAGTTGTAGGTTGCCAGCATTCTTAATGGGTTCCGTATTTATTTACAATCGGTAGGGTGTGTGCATTCTGCCTTTCTTCAAGTTGGGGGAGTGTACGGGTGTGAAGTGTGGGCGCTACCGGGTTTTTATGATTATTTGTTTCGAGCGAGTGTGGCGGGGGGCGGGGGCAGATAGTTGAGTTTGTATAAATATGTATTGTCGTTTTAAAGGGTGTTTTTTGTTGAAATACTTAACGCTGGCGCTGTTGTCAGCAGCGCCGTACCTGTTCAGAAATTGATCGAAGCACTCAGTCGCGCTGTCAGTGGTGCGCCCTGGAACAGGTAGTCATCGCCCATGTATTCGCCCGCGTCGCGCCAGTAGCGCTTGTCGAACAGGTTGTCGACGCTCAGGCGAAACACCGTCTCGTAGCCGTCGACCCTGGTGGTGTAGCGGCCGCCGACATTGACCACCGCATAATCGCCCACCTCCACATTCCCGCTGCGATTGGCGGACTTCTTGGCGCTGTATTGCACTCCGCCGAGCACCGCCAGGCCGTTCACCCACGGCAGGGCGTAGTCGGCGTACAGGCTGGCACGCAGCTTGGGCACGTTGATAGCCTGGTGGCCTTCGTATTCCGGGGTGCCACTGCCGGTCACCCGAGCGCGGATCGCCGCCACGCTGGTGGCGATCTGCAGGCGTTCGGTGGCCCAGCCGTTGGCCGACAGCTCCAGGCCGGTGTTTTTCTGCTGGCCCTGTTGCACATAGGTGAAGAGTCCCGCGCTGTCGGGCTTGGCGTACTGGTAAGCCTGGCGAGTCTGGAACACGGCGGCGGCGAAGCTGATGCGGCGCCAGTCGTATTTCACCCCGGCTTCGACCTGGCGGGAGGTGGTCGGGGCCAAAGTGTCATCGGCGTTCTCCGCGAACCACGGCGCCGTGCCGCCTAGGGACAAGCCCTTGCTGTAGCTGGTGTACAGCGAGATGTTTTCAATCGGCTTGTAGATCAACGAAGCCTGGGGCAGGAACACGTATTGCTGGGTGTGGCGTGTCTGGTCGCCGGTGACGCCGTCGAAGGCTTTTTCATCCAGGCGCACTTCGCGCCCGCCGAGTATGGTTTGCCACTGCTCGTTGAAACGGATGCGGTCGGTGACGAACAGCCCGTACTGGCGGCTGTCGAGGTTGCGATGGCTGTCGTTCAACGGCTTGTCGGTGGGCGCAAACGTTGGCGCGTCGGTGTCGATATTGGTGGTGCCAATGTATTCGTTGACGGATTTGCGCTTGTCGATCACCCGGCGGAACGCGCTGGTGCCGATGGTCAGCTCATGGCCCAAGCCAGCCGTGTCGAACAGCCCGGTCATGGCGGCCTGTACCTCATCGTCGCGGCGCGTGTCGTCGGGGCTGCGGTAGTCGTAGACGTCGTAATTGCCTTCGGGGCTGAAGTAGTTCGGCACCTTCGCGGTACAGCTGGTCGAGCCGTAGCAGCCCCATGCAAACGAGCTGTAGTCGTCTATCACCACCTTGCTGCGCGCCGCGCTGACGCTGCCTTTCCACTGGTCGCTGAAGCGGTATTCAAACTTGCCGTTGAGGTTCAGCGAGTCGATGCCCACCTGTTTGGAACCGCTCTGATGCCCCAGCAGCTTTTTCGGCGAGGCGTCATGGGGCACCTCCGTGCCACCGAGCAGCTGGTAACCGGGCACCGAGCGCTGTTGCTTGTTCTGGTATTCGGCGTCCACTTGCAGCACGGCGTCGGGGCTGATGTTCCAGTCGAAGGCCAGGGACACGAAATCGCGCTGGCCATTGGCGTGTTCCACGTAGGAATTGAGGTCTTCATGGGCGACGTTGGCGCGCAGGCCGAATTGCTGCTCGCTGCCAAACCAGCCGCCGACGTCGGTGGCGATGTAGCCGCTGCCGCGATCGTCGCTGGACACGGTGACCGAGCGCACGTCCTGCGGCCGCTTGGTCACGTAGTTGATCACGCCGCTGGGCTCGGAAATGCCGCTTTGCAGGCCGGCCAAGCCCTTGAGCACTTCGACTTGCTCCTTGTTTTCCAGCGCCACGTTTTGCTCGCCGGTGATGGTGCGCCCGTTGATCTTGTAGCTGCTGGCCGCGTTCAGCGAAAAGCCGCGCACCACAAAGTTTTCGTAGTAGCCGATGGGTGCGTAGCTGTCGCCGACGGAGGCGTCGTTGCGCAGCACTTCACTGAGCAGGCGCGCTTGCTGGTCCTTGATCAGCGCCGCGTTGAGCACCGTGATCGAGGCCGGGGTGTCGAGCAGCGGTGCTTCAGTGAAGCCGCCCACCGAGGCGGTGTCGGCGCGGTAGCCGGATTCGTCCTGGCCCTGAACCTTCACCGCCGGCAGTTCGATCTCTGCCGCAAGGCTGTTGCCGATACCGCCGCTGAGCAGCAGGCCGAGGGCGAAACGTGAAGTGACGACGGGACGAAAACGCAAAACCATGTGGGCAGGGCCTTAAAGCGCAGGGCGGGGGGCGCATAAGCTAGGCACAAGTGCACATTTTTACAAGCATTCGATGGGGTAGGGGCTTGCCCCCGATTGCGCTGTGCCAGTTGATGAATCTGTAGCTGGCCCACCCTCATCGGGGGCAAGCCCCTCCCACAGTGTTAACTGCATTTCAAAGTGAACGCTTGAGGGTTTCGCTGGGCAGTTCCTTGAACAGCGCCCGGTAACTATTGGAAAACCGCCCCAGATGCCAGAACGACCAGTTCATCGCCACCTCGGCCACGGTTGTGCCCGCGCCACTTAACAATTCGCGCCGCGCCCCATTCAGCCGCCGCAACCGCAACCACTGCGCCGGGCTCATCCCAGTGTAGGTCTTGAAGCCTTGCTGCAACTGGCGCAGCGGCACGCCGGCGATCTGCGCCAGTTCCAGCAGGTTGACGGTTTCATCCGGCGCATCCGCAGACCACTCGCCAATGCGCGCCATCAACCGGCGTTCATCGCTGCGCTTTTGCAGTGAGCTGCGGTCCAGGCACACGCAGGCGTTGTCGAGGATAAACAGGCAGTCGTCGAGCAGTTGCTGAGTGAGGGAAACCGGGTCAGGCACCGTGGACAAGCGCGTCAGGGTGCCGCTGAGCCAGCGGGTGAACAGCGCGTTCTGTTGGCAGGTCAACGGCGCCATGAACAGTCCTTCGAGTTTGGCCACGTCCAGCCCCTGGCGCTGCACAAACTGCGGGCCGAACACCACCGCCACTTCACGGTAGTTTTCCGGGGTGATCCAGGTGTTGCGGCTTTCGCCATTGAGCATATACAGCGCGTTGTCGCTGCCATCGAAACAGAACGCCAGCGAGCCTGGCGGCGCGTTGAAGTGCTGCTCCACGCGGGTGTTCATGCACTCTTCGTACACCTGCACGCCGTGCAGGTCGAGGTAACGGATCTGCCCGGCAAAATGCCCCGGGGACATCTGCTGGTACTGCTGCACCCAGCCGGGTGTCGCACTGCATTGAGCGGCCACATCACCGGTGGTGAAGGCCTGTACGCGCAAAGCTGCTGCCTGTGTCATGGGTAACCTGGGCGCACTCTATTGGTGCGTTGTGGTTGGTGCAAAGTGGATAGATGCCGCTTCAAGGCTGGCCCAAGATAGACCTCAATGCGCGGCCAGTACAAGCCGGCGTGGCATCCCACCCATGACGAGGTCCTTATGAACGCCCCCTTCGATCAGCTCTCCACCTGGCTGAAAGAACACAAGATTACCGAAGTCGAATGCGTGATCAGTGATTTGACTGGCATCGCACGCGGCAAGAT
>Ga0256410_1000503_pt1 | contig 37989 bp, 37 predicted proteins | sample PhyWR1_FD_185983 | JGI IMG/M metagenome (GOLD analysis project Ga0256410, IMG submission 185983) | Leaf surface microbial communities from wheat plants in UC Gill Tract Community Farm, Albany, California, United States - DLSL W.R1 | ecosystem: Host-associated > Plants > Phyllosphere >... | reverse complement strand
CACGGTCCAGCGCCACATCGACACTCACCGCATGATCGAGCCATGCCTCGAGGTTGAGACTGCCGTCGGTGTTGATCGGCTGGTGTGCTCTGACCTGTACCATCTTGCTTACCTTCCCTACAGCGCACGTCTGGTGCGCCGAAATCACAGGCCCTAATCCCAACCCGCGCTACAGGGCATCACTGCGCGGGTTGCGGGCCCGTTGAAATAGACAGACATCCTAGTCTGCTTCAAATAACGCCATCGCCTCGACATGAGCTGTTTGCGGGAACATGTCGAGGATTGCGGCACGTTTTAACCGGTAACCCTGTTTCATCAATTCAACCGTATCGCGCGCCAGCGTGGCCGGGTTGCACGACACATACACCAAACGTTTGGCGCCCAGGCCAGACAGCTTGCGTACCACCTCATAGGCACCGTCGCGGGGCGGGTCAAGCAGCACCGCACTGAACCCCTTCTTGGCCCAGTCTGCATCCACCAGCGGCTGCGACAGGTCGGCCTGAAAAAACACTGCATTATGCAGGCTGTTACTGACCGCGTTTTGCGCTGCGCGTTCGACCATGGTCGCAACACCTTCTACAGCCACCACTTCGCGCACCTGTTTAGCCAGTGGTAATGCGAAGTTACCCAGCCCACAGAACAAGTCAAGAATCCGTTCGTCAGCTTGTGGTGCAAGCCACTTTATGGCCTGGGCCACCATTGCTTCATTGACGCCGGCATTGACCTGGACAAAGTCCCCGGGACGATACGCCAGCTCCAGGTCCCACTGTTCCAGACGATAGCCCAGCGCACGGGTCAGATCGACCGGTTGCGGCCCGTCTTCACCCTGCAGCCACAATTGGGCGTTATGGGTGATGCAAAAATTCTGCAATACGTTCATGTCGGCATCACTGAGCGGCGCCATGTGCCGCAACAGCACGGCAATCGCCGAGCCGCTGAACAACTCCACATGGCCCAGGGCCTTGGGGTTGCCCAGTTGACGCAACATGGCGGGCAGCCCCGTCATGATAGGTTGCAAGGCCTGTACCAGAACCAAACAGTGATCAATGGCGACGATATCCTGGCTACCTGCAGCCCGAAAACCCACTTCCAGATGCTTGGCCCGCGCATCCCAACGCACCGCGATTCGCGCCCGGCGGCGATAGCCGAACTCGGGGCCGGTCAAAGGCGCTGCCCACTCTTGAGGTTCGACACCAGCCACGCGGGACAGTTGCTCGGCCAGCATGCGCTGTTTCAGTGCAAGCTGCTCTTCATGGGGCAAATGCTGCACGCTGCAACCGCCGCACTTGCTTGCATGGACACAGGGTGCCTCGCGACGGATCTCGCTGGCCTTGAAAACACGCTCGGTACGCGCCTCAACGACTTTACCGTGGGCGCCCAGCACCCGCGCTTCAACTTCTTCACCGGCCAGCGCACCCGCGACAAACCAGGTACGCCCTTCAATAAAGGCAATACCGCGGCCGTCATTGGCCAGGCGCTCGATATTCAAACGCTGTTTCTTGCCCGTGGGCACTTGCGCAGCCTTGGTGCCGCCAGCAGGCTGGAAGCGCAGGCCTCTCTCTTGCTTGGCCATCAGTTGGGTGCGTCGTAGATGCCGGTCGACAAGTAACGGTCGCCCCGGTCACAAATGATCGCGACCATCACCGCGTTTTCGACTTCTTGGTTCAGGCGCAACATTGCCGCCACCGCCCCGCCCGAGGACACGCCACAGAAAATGCCTTCTTCGCGGGCCAGGCGACGGGTGACGTCTTCGGCTTCGCGCTGGGCCATGTCGACGATGCGATCAACGCGGTCGGCCTGATAGATTTTTGGCAGGTATTCGGTCGGCCAGCGGCGGATACCCGGGATGGCAGCGCCTTCCATCGGCTGCAAACCGACGATTTGAACCCCTGGATTTTGCTCCTTGAGGTAGCGCGACACGCCCATGATGGTGCCAGTGGTGCCCATCGAACTGATGAAGTGGGTGATGGTACCGTTGGTCTGGCACCAGATTTCCGGGCCGGTGCCGGTGTAGTGCGCCTCGGGGTTGTCACCGTTGGCGAACTGGTCGAGCACCTTGCCCAGGCCCTTGGCCTGCATCTGGTCGGCCAGGTCGCGGGCACCTTCCATGCCCTCTTCCTGGCTGACCAGGATCAGTTCGGCACCATAGGCGGTCATGGCCGCCTTGCGCTCGGCGCTGGAGTTGTCGGGCATGATCAGGATCATCTTGTAGCCCTTGATCGCCGCCGCCATCGCCAGGGCAATACCGGTATTGCCCGAAGTGGCTTCGATCAGGGTATCGCCGGGCTGGATCTGGCCGCGCGCTTCGGCGCGGGCAATCATCGACAGAGCCGGACGGTCCTTGACCGAGCCTGCAGGGTTATTCCCTTCGAGCTTGAGCAACAAGGTGTTGGAGGTGTTCCCGGCCAGGCGCTGCAAGCGCACCAGAGGGGTGTTGCCGACGCAATCGGCGATAGTTGGGTACTGCAATGTCATGGCGTATTCGCAATCCAGACCGCGGGGCCGCACATCATACCGACAAACGCCCGGAGCCCATATCACGCAAAGTGTGGTGCTTATGGTTAAAGGCTATAAGCGCCGCAAGCCCTTCACAATAATTCCTGTGGGAGCCGGGCTTGCCCGCGATGCTGACACCGCGCTCTGTCAGTTAAAACGGGCTGATACCCTTGCGGGCAAGCTCGCTCCCACAGGGATGTATGCATACCGGCGGCCAGAGCGTTTACGCCACATGCCCTGCCGGCAAACGAACATGCACCCGCAACCCGCCAGCATGGTTCTCGGCCCACAAACTGCCGCCCTGCAGGCGCAGCGCATTGCGCGCAATGCTCAGGCCCAGGCCAAAGCCGCCATCCCCAGGGCGCGACCCGTCGAGGCGGGTAAAGGGCGCAAAAATCCGCTCCAGTTCTTCAGGCGCCACCCCGCCGCCCTGATCGTCGAGCCACAGATGCCACATGTCGCCTTCGCGCTGGCCGCTGAGGCTGACGATGCCGTCAGGCGGCGAATGGCGGATGGCATTGCGCAGGATATTCTCCAGCGCCTGGGCCAGGCTGTTGAGGTGCCCGCGCACCCAGCACTGCTCATCCACCCGGCAAGGCAGGCGCGATTGCGGCCAGCCGCTTTCAAAGCGGGCATTTTCGGTGAGCATTTCCCACAACGCCTGCACCTGGATGTCTTCCACCGGCAGCGGGCCGCGCTCGGCGTCCAGCCAGGCCAGTTGCAGGGTGTCCTCGACCAGCCGCTGCATGCCGTCCACTTCGCGACTCAAACGCTCGCGCAAGGCCTCAACCCCCTGCTCGCTGTCACAGGCTACCCGTAAACGGCTCAAGGGCGTGCGCAGTTCATGGGACAGGTCACGGAGCAATTGCTGCTGTTGCGACACCGTGCTCTGCAAACGCTCGGACATTTGATCGAACGCCCGCGCCAGTTCGCCCAGTTCGTCCTGACGGCTGGTGGTCTGGCTCGACAGCCTTGCCCCCAACTGGTCAGCCCGCCAGGCGTTGGCCTGCTCGCGCAGATGGTTGAGCGGCACGATAAGCACGCGGTACAGGCCCACGCACAGCAGCAGCGTAAGCAAACCCGGAATCACACCATTGGTCACAATCCGCCAGACCACCTGGGAGCGTCCGGGCATAAAGCGCTGCGGTAACTCGATAACCAGGCTGCCCAAGGACGGGTCCCGGGGAAAGGGCACCTTGATCCACGGCCGTGCCGTTTTCATATGGCTGATGGGCCAGTCCAGGCCGCGCAAAAAGGTCAGGCGCTCGCTTTCTCGTTCGCTCAGCGGGTAGCTGCTCAGCGATTGCAGGTCCTGGCCAATCACCCCGACCCAGCCGGGTTCCCGGCGCCCCATGCCTTGCAGCCACTGGTCGACGCCGGTTTGCTGGCCGGTCTCCCAGGCGCGCTCGGCCTCACCGGCATAGCGCACCAGGGTGCCGTGGGCCTGCTCGGACAAAAACCCGGTGCGTTTGTCCATGTAGCGGCCCCAGGACCAACTGAGCCAGATCATCAGCAAGCAGAACACCACCAGCAAACAGGCCAGCTTCCAGAACACCGAGTTTTTGCCGGGCACCTTACAGGGCATCACTGGCGCTCAGCACATAGCCCTTGCCCCATACCGTGCGCACTTCGCGCTGGTGGTAGCCGATGGTCTTGAGTTTGCGCCGGATCTGGCTGATATGCATGTCCAGGCTACGGTCGTGGGCGGCATAGCCGCGTTGCAACACCTGCTGATAGAGGAACGCCTTGCTCAGTACCTCGTCGGCATTGCGCTGCAAGGTGTCGAGCAAGCGGAACTCGCTGCGGGTCAACCCGGCCCATTGCTCGCCACAGCGCACGTCACTGGCCTGTTCATCGAACCACAGGCCATGTTCAGGGGCTGGCGGTTGCGCCACACCGGGCATGCGGTCCAGGGCCACGCGGCGCAGGATGGCCTGGATGCGCACCCGCAGTTCGGCCATGCTGAACGGCTTGGGCAGGTAGTCGTCGGCGCCCAGCTGGAACCCGCTGATGCGGTCGGCCTCGGCGCCCAGCGCAGACATCAGGATCACCGGCAAGGCGTGGGTCTGGCGCAGTTGCGTAAGCACCTGCAACCCATTCATGCCGGGCAGCAGGATATCCATCAGCACCACGTCAAAATGCTCCTGCCGGGCGCGGGCCAGACCCTCCTGGCCGTTCTGGCACCAGATAACGTCAAACCCGCAGCGCCCCAACTGCTCGTGCAGGTAGGCACCCAGAACGGGGTCGTCTTCAATGGTCAGAAGGCGCGAAGGGCTAACAGCTACGGGATTCATTAGCGTCTGCAAGTAATTCTCAATCGGCGATTATTCAAGATTGAGCCACTGCGGGCAACCGGCATGGCCTTTACCCGGTCTGATAATCAGAAACTGATGGCAAATTTTCAAAGATTTGCCGGTCACCATATGGCTACACTGCCACCTGGGCCGGGCGGGATGCCCGGGCCATTCTTAAAAATGCAGGGCTGGAGAGTTGCGTGCTTAAAAACCTCGGTATCAAAGGCCGCGTATTGCTGCTGACGCTTTTACCCGTCAGCCTGATGGCAACGGTGCTGGGCGGCTACTTCACCTGGTTGCAACAGTCCGAACTGCAATCGCAGTTGCTGCAGCGCGGCGAAATGATCGCCGAGCAGCTCGCGCCGCTGGTGGCCCCGGCGATGGGCCGGCATGACACCGCCCTGCTGGCCCGCATCGCCACCGAATCCCTTGAGCAGCAGGACGTGCGCGCCGTGGCGTTCCTCAACGCCAACCACGAGCCCCTCGCCCATGCCGGGCCGATCATGCTCAACCGGGCCCCGCTGGGCAGCAGCACCCAACTGCAACAGCGTACCGACAACGATGCCACGCGTTACCTGTTGCCGGTGTTCGGCCGCCACCGCAACCTGGCCGGGGATGTGATCCCTAACGAAGCCCATCGCCTGCTGGGCTGGGTCGAGCTGGAACTGTCACACAACGGCATGCTGCTGCGCAGCTATCGCAACCTGTTTGCCAGCCTGCTGTTGATCGCCACCGGGCTGGTACTGACCACCCTGCTGGCCTTGCGCATGAGCCGCACCATCAACGCACCGCTGGGCCAGATCAAGCAAGCCGTGGCCCAGCTCAAGGACGGCCACCTGGAAACCCGTCTGCCGCCCTTGGGCAGCCACGAGCTGGACGAACTGGCCTCGGGCATCAATCGCATGGCCGAAACCCTGCACAATGCCCAGGAAGAACTGCAACACAGCGTCGACCAGGCCACCGAAGACGTGCGCCAGAACCTCGAAACCATCGAAATCCAGAACCTGGAACTTGATCTGGCCCGCAAGGAAGCACTGGAGGCCAGCCGCATCAAGTCCGAATTCCTGGCCAACATGAGCCATGAAATCCGCACGCCGCTCAATGGCATCCTCGGCTTTACCCACCTGCTGCAAAAAAGTGAGCTGACGCCTCGCCAGTTCGACTACCTGAATACCATCGAAAAATCAGCTGACAGCCTGCTGGGCATCATCAACGAGATTCTCGACTTTTCAAAAATCGAAGCCGGTAAGCTGGTGCTGGACAATATTCCGTTCAATTTACGCGACCTGCTGCAGGACACCCTGACCATTCTCGCGCCGTCGGCCCATGACAAAGGCCTGGAACTGGTCAGCCTGGTCTATCGCGACACGCCGCTGTCGCTGGTGGGTGACCCGCTGCGGCTCAAGCAAATCCTCACCAACCTGGTCAACAACGCCATCAAGTTCACCCGTGAAGGCACCATTGCCGTGCGCGCCATGCTCGAAGACCAGGACGAAAACGAAACCGATGGCAGCGTGCAATTGCGCATCAGCGTGCAAGACACCGGCATCGGCCTCACCGCCCAGGACATCCGCGCCCTGTTCCAGGCCTTCAGCCAGGCCGACAACTCGCTGTCCCGCCAGCCCGGAGGCACCGGGTTGGGCCTGGTGATTTCCAAGCGACTGGTGGAGCAGATGGGCGGCGAAATCGGCGTGGAAAGCACCCCCGGCGAAGGCTCGGTGTTCTGGATCAGCGTCAAGCTGCCCAAGGCCCGCGATGATGTCGAAGACTTGCCCGGCGCCCCGCTGCTGGGCCGGCGTGTCGCCATTCTGGAAAAACACGACCTGGCCCGCCAGGCCCTGCACCACCAGTTGGAAGACTGCGGCCTGGAAGTCACGCCCTGCACCACCCTGGAAAACCTCACCAACTGCGTCACCGGCGCCCACCAGACCGCGCAGGCGATTGACCTGGCGGTGCTCGGGGTGACGGCCAACGACATGCCCCCCGAGCGCCTCAACCAGCATATCTGGGACCTTGAGCACCTGGGCTGCAAGGTGCTGGTGCTGTGCCCAACCACCGAGCAGGGGCTGTTCAATCCTGTGGTGACCAACCCGCACAGCCAACTGCTGGCCAAGCCCGCCTGCACCCGTAAATTGCGCCGCGCCCTGGCCGACCTGATCAACCCGCGCCAGCCCCGCAGCGAGCCTGGCGAACCGCTGGCCAGCCGTGCGCCGCGCATCCTGTGCGTGGATGACAACCCGGCCAACCTGCTGTTGGTGCAAACCCTGCTGGAAGGCATGGGGGCCAAAGTGGCAGCAGCGGACAGCGGTTATGCCGCCCTTGATGCGGTCAAGACACAAGACTTCGACCTGGTGCTGATGGATGTGCAAATGCCCGGCATGGACGGGCGTGAAACCACGGAGGTGTTACGCCAATGGGAAAGCGAGCGCCAATGCACGCCGCTGCCGGTGGTCGCACTGACGGCCCACGCCATGGCCAACGAAAAACGTGCCCTGCTGCAAAGCGGCATGGATGACTACCTGACCAAACCCATCAGTGAACGCCAATTGGCCCAGGTGGTGTTGAAGTGGACAGGGCTGGCCTTGCGCAATCAGACCAGCGACAACCCTCACGAACCGCAGCGCCATAACGCGCAATTGCCGGTTCTGGATCACGAAGAAGGCCTGCGTCTGGCCGCAGGCAAGGCCGACCTGGCCATCGACATGCTGGCCATGCTGCTGGCCTCGCTGGAAGCCGACCGCGACGCCATTCGTCAGGCGCGCGACGCGAAAGACAACAACGCGCTGATCGAACGCGTCCACCGCCTGCACGGCGCCACGCGTTACTGCGGCGTGCCGCAACTGCGCGCGGCCTGCCAGCGCAGCGAGACCCTGCTCAAGCAAACCAGCCCCAACGCTGCTACCGCCCTGGACGAGCTGGATCTAGCCATCACACGCCTGGCCAAAGAAGCACGCAGTACCGCATAGCAACATCATTGCGTGGGAGCGGGCTTGCTCGCGAGGGCATCGCCCCGGTTTACCCGGCACACAGCGCCGCCTGAATCGCGGGCAAGCCCGCCCCCACACATGCCGATTTGTGGTTACACACTAAGGAAGACCCCATGCGCACGATTCTTTTCAGCAGCCAGACCTACGACCGCGACAGCTTTACCGCGGCCGCACAAGACGACGGCAACGAGCTGCACTTCCAACCAGCGCGCCTGACCCTGGACACCGCGGCGCTGGCCCATGACTACGAAGTGGTCTGCCCGTTTATCAATGACGACCTCAGTGCCCCCGTGCTGGAGCAACTGGCCGCTGGCCGTACCCGCCTGATCGCCTTGCGCTCGGCCGGCTACAACCATGTCGACCTGCCCGCCGCCAAGCGCCTGGGCCTGAGTGTGGTGCGCGTACCAGCCTACTCGCCCCATGCCGTGGCCGAACATGCCGTGGCCCTGATCCTGGCCCTCAACCGTCGCCTGCACCGCGCCTATAACCGCACCCGCGAAGGCGACTTCACCCTGCACGGGCTGACCGGTTTCGACCTGGTGGGCAAAACCGTGGGCGTGGTGGGCACCGGCCAGATCGGCGCCACGTTCGGCAAGATCATGGCCGGTTTCGGCTGCAAGCTGCTGTGTTTCGACCCTTACCCCAACGCCGAACTGCTGGCACTGGGCGCGCAATACGTCACCCTGCCCGAGCTGCTGGCCGGTTCGCACATCATCTCCCTGCATTGCCCGCTGACCGCAGACAACAAGCACCTGATCAACGCCACCAGCCTGGCCACCCTCAAACATGGCGCCATGCTGATCAACACCGGGCGCGGCGCACTGGTCCATACGCCGGCGCTGATCGAAGCACTCAAGAGCGGCCAGTTGGGCTATCTGGGGCTGGATGTGTACGAGGAAGAGGCCCAGCTGTTCTTCGAGGACCGCTCCGACCTGCCCTTGCAGGATGATGTGCTGGCGCGGCTGCTGACCTTCCCCAATGTGATCATTACTGCCCATCAGGCGTTTCTGACCCGCGAGGCGTTGAATGCGATTGCAGCCACTACCCTGAGCAATATCGCGGCCTGGAAAAAAGGCGTGGCGCAAAACCTGATCGAAGGTTGAGTCTGGACTTTGATGCCTGCGTGCTAGCATAGCGACTTACTTGGAGGACCCATGGTCGAACACGATTTTCGCTACAGCCTGCTTAACCCGCAGCACACCCTGATTGAATGCCGCGCTCTGGCGCCGGGCCTGTATCAAGTCACCGGTAACGGTGGCTCGATTCAAGCCGGTGACGTGCTGATTGTGTCCCTCAAGGGCAGCAAGACCTTGTCCATGCGCTTGAGCGTCGACAAGGTCCGTCACCTGATCAACCCGCGCGGCCAGTGGGTTGCCGTAACCAAGGGGCCGGTTTTCGGCGAATTGGCGATACATGAATGGCAGGTCAACTGCGATGCTTGCGCCAAGGAGCTGAAATTCGAGTTCGCGGTCGACGCAAAACTCGGCACCAAGGCCCAAAAGCCTGCAGCCACGGCGCGCATTGCCGAGCTGGGCTGGAGCACTGAAGGCAGCAAGCATGTGTGCCCGCAATGCCAAAAGGCTGCGCAATGAAACGCTTGATCCTGCTGGCCGTTCTGGGCGCAAGCCTGGCGGGCTGCGCGGGTGACCCGGTGAAGCTGCAGCAGAACCACACCTATGTACTGGAGTGGATCGGCGAGCGACCGCTGATCGACAACAGCCACCTGACCGTCACCCTGGACGATGCTGGCCGGGCCTATGGCAGTGGCGGTTGCAATCACTGGTTCGCGCCTTACACCCTGGAAGGCGACAAGCTGACCTTTGGTGGCGTGGGCAGCACCCGCAAAGCCTGTGCACCGGCGCTGATGGAGCAGGAGCATCGATTCTTCGAAGCCCTGCAAACCGTCCAGCGCTGGGACATTTCGCCGATCGAGCAGGTGCGCTTCTGGCCTGCCGAAGGCAAGCCGCTGCGGCTTTGGCCGGAAGAAGGCTGATACAGCGCGGCGTTTGAATCGCGAGCAAGCCCGCTCCCACAAGGTTGGCGTCAACCTGTGGGAGCGGGCTTGCTCGCGATGGCTGCGACTCAGGCCCCCCTGAGTTCCTTGATCTTGGCCAGCAGCCCGGCCGCAGTCTGCTCGCCCATCAAGGTCGCCCGTACCTTGCCCTTCTCATCAAGGATATAGGTCACCGGCAGCGCTTCACTGCGTGGTAAATCGAACACTTCCGCCGGATCCTGCGCCAGCACGGTGAAGGTGATGCCCAGCGCAGCACTCGCGTCGCTCAGCTCCTTGCCCTGCAAGCCATCGAAATTGACCCCGAACACCCCCACCGACTGCCCCTGCAGCTGTTTTTCCAGGGAGTTGAGTTCAGGAATCTCGATGCGGCACGGGCCACACCACTCGGCCCAGTAGTTGATAATCTTCCACTGCTTGTCCAGACGCTCCGACGCGATCTTCTGTCCGTGCTGATCGACCCCATAATCATTTCCGCAACCAGCCAGCAATAACGTGGCGGAAACGGCAGCTACTGCCATGAGTCGCTTTAACATGCGTTGATCCTTCCCGGTAAATACAAACAAAAAGCCATTAGCGAGCGGCCATTTACCGCATACGGTTCAGGCGCGCCCGTCAGGCGGGTAGAATAGCCGCCACCTTACGCAAGATGCGACCCGCACATGACCGATCTGACGCTTTATCACAACCCGCGCTGCTCGAAATCCCGCGGTGCGCTCGAACTCCTCGAAGCCCGCGGCCTGACCCCCACCGTGGTGCGCTACCTCGAAACGCCGCTGAGCGCCGCGCAACTGCGCGACCTGCTGGCCAGGCTGAACCTCAGCGCCCGCCAGCTGCTACGCAGCGGTGAAGACGAGTACAAGGCCCTTAACCTGGGCGACAGCAGCCTCAGCGAAGCACAACTGATCGACGCGATGGCGACCCACCCCAAGTTGATCGAGCGGCCGATCCTGGTCGCAGGCGACAAGGCCGTGATTGGCCGCCCGCCGGAAAAAATCCTGGAGATCCTGCCGTGAGCGCGCCTTATATTCTGGTTCTGTTTTACAGCCGCAACGGTTCGACCAGCGAAATGGCCCGGCAAATTGCCCGTGGCATCGAGCAAGGTGGCCTTGAGGCGCGCCTGCGCACCGTGCCGGCCATCTCTGCCGAATGCGAAGCCGTGGCCCCGGCCATTCCCGACGAAGGCGCGATGTACGCCAGCCTCGACGACCTGAAAAACTGCTCGGGGCTGGCCCTGGGCAGCCCGACGCGTTTCGGCAACATGGCCGCGCCGCTCAAGTACTTTCTCGATGGCACCAGCAACCTGTGGCTGACCGGCGCACTGGTCGGCAAACCGGCGGGTGTGTTCACCTCCACCGCCAGCCTGCACGGCGGCCAGGAAAGCACCCTGCTGTCGATGCTGCTGCCGCTGATGCACCACGGCATGCTGGTCACCGGCCTGCCCTACAGCGAATCGGCCCTGCTCCATACCACCGCGGGTGGCACGCCTTATGGCCCGAGCCATCATGCCGGTGCTGACGGCAAGCGCGGCCTGGACGAGCACGAAATCGCCCTGTGCCGGGCCCTGGGTCAGCGTTTGGCCACTATTGCGCTGAAACTGGAGAGCAACCGTGGCTAAAAAGCCCAAAGTGCTACCGCCCATCGAATGGCTGGAGCCGCGGGTGCGGCTGATGCGCGTAATAAGCCTGGTGTGCTTTTTTGGCCTGATCGGCTTGCTGTGTGCTTACTACCTGATCTTTGCCGACCTGCACGGCGCCCGGCCGTGGGTGATCCTGTTGATCGAACTGGTGCCGTTGATGTTTGTGGTACCCGGCATGCTGATGGGCAGCCCACGCGGGCACTCGTTCACCTGCTATGTGGTCAACCTGTACCTGATCAAGGGGGCGCTGGCGGCATTCGACCCCAACCGCCAGGTCTTTGGGCTGCTGGAAATCGCCGCCAGCGTGGCGGTGTTTGTCAGTGCCTTGTTGTTCGTGCGCTGGCGCTACCAGCTGGATCGGCGCCTGAGCGGCGAGTGATGCAGCTGTTGTGGGAGCGGGCTTGCTCGCGAGGCAGACGACTCGGTGTATCAGGTACATCGAGGCGCTGCCATCGCGGGCAAGCCTCGCTCCCACAGGCTTTTGGCCGCTCACAAAGCCTGGTTAGTGATTCACCGTAAACGCCAGCATCTGTGACAGCTGGCACATTGGCCGGCCACTCTCGGCGTGCCACTGGTTGAAGGCGTTCTGCACAATCGCCAGGTCGCGCAGGCTGGTCGGCGCCTTGTCCACCAGCTTCTGCGCGTTCAGCGCGGCCACCACGTCATAGCTGGGCACAAAAGTGTCCTTGCCGACCATGCGCAAAAAACGCGGAGCCGACAAACCGCCCAGCTGATGCCCATGCTTGGCCAGGTACTTCCACAACCCGACGATATCGGTCACTGGCCAGTCGGCGATAAACGCGCCGAAACTGCCGTGCTCGTGGGCGATATCGAGCACCATCTGGGCATTGCGCGGCACGCTTTTAAGCTTGCCCAGATGGCGGATGATCCGCGCATCCTGCATCAGCCGCTCCAGATGCTCAGCCCCCATCAACACCACTTTTTCCGGGTCAAAACCAAAGAACACTTCTTCAAATACTGGCCACTTGGCATCGACCACGCTGTGCTTCAACCCGGCACGGAAGACGCGCAGGGCCAGGGTCGACAGGTAGCGATCGTCGCTGATCCGGCGCAATTGTTCCGCGGTTTTCGGGACGGGCAATTGGGCTTCAAGTGCGGCTGACGAACCAAAGCGGTTCAAACAGTATTCGTGCAGCCATTTGTAGTCGCGCATGCCCTCTCCTCTTGGCAATTACAGGTTGAGCAGGTTGACGAAGCGCGGCGTGGCGCTTTCGTCGATCTTCAGGCTCGCAAAATCAAACAGGTTACGGTCCGCCAATTGCGACGGGATCACGTTCTGCAGGCTGCGAAAGATACTCTCGGTGCGCCCCGGCGTCTTGCGGTCCCACTCCTGGAGCATGTCCTTGACCACCTGGCGTTGCAGGTTTTCCTGGGAACCACAGAGGTTGCACGGAATGATCGGAAACTGCTGCCAGTCGGAGTAGGCCTGGATGTCCTTCTCGTTGCAGTACGCCAGCGGGCGGATCACCACGTTGCGCCCGTCATCGGAGCGCAGCTTGGGCGGCATCGCCTTGAGTGTGCCGTTGAAGAACATGTTGAGGAAGAAGGTTTCAACGATGTCATCGCGATGATGCCCCAGGGCCATCTTGGTCGCGCCGATCTCATCGGCAAAGGTGTACAAGGTGCCACGGCGCAGGCGCGAACACAGCGAGCAGGTGGTTTTGCCTTCAGGGATCAGTTCCTTGACCACCGAGTAAGTGTCTTTTTCAACGATGTGATATTCCACGCCCAGCGACTTGAGGTAGGCCGGCAGCACGTCCTCGGGGAAACCCGGCTGCTTCTGGTCCATGTTCACCGCCACAATCTCGAACTGGATCGGCGCCACTTTTTGCAGGTGCAGCAACACATCGAGCAGGGTGTAGCTGTCCTTGCCGCCCGACAGGCACACCATCACCTTGTCGCCATGCTCAATCATGTTGAAGTCGGCAATTGCCTCACCGGTCAAGCGACGCAGGCGTTTCTGGAGTTTGATTTGAGAGACCGAGTGAGTGCCCATAGCGCTTCAATTCCGCGAGTTAAGACCAAAAGCCGGGGATTTTACCGAAAAAAACCCGGCCGACGAACCCCTTGCCCGCCTAAAGACGCCAATGCAATAAGCCCGCAGCTGACAGCACAATAAGCTCTAAGGAGCCGGATATAAGGGCCGACAGGTTTCCTATACTTGTCACCAAGGCCGCACGCCTCTTTTCTTCCCAATACGTTCTGGCTGCGCGACCGGCACGCGTCCCACTGGAGGCGATGCGTCTTATACAGGAGCGACAGCCATGATCCATCACGTTGTGGGCCTTTTCACCCACCCCGATAAAGAATGGCGCGAAATCCGTGGAGATGCCGAAGAAAGCATCGGTCATATGTATTTCACGCATACGTTAATTCTGGCAGCGATTCCGGCCGTTTCTGCGTTTATCGGTACAACCCAGGTGGGCTGGGTGATCGGTAACCGCGCACCGGTGATGCTGACCCTGGACAGTGCCTTGTGGATGACCCTGTTGTCCTACGCCGCCATGCTGGTGGGCGTGGGCGTAATGGGCGCATTTATCCACTGGATGGCGCGTACCTACGATGCACAACCCAGCCTGCAGCGTTGCGTGGCCTTTGCCACCTACACCGCTACACCGCTGTTTATTGGCGGGCTGGCGGCGCTGTATCCGCATATGTGGCTGGGCATGATGGTGGGTACCGCCGCCATTTGCTACACGGTGTATCTGCTGTATGTGGGCCTGCCGACCTTTATGAACATAGACCCGGATGAAGGCTTCCTGTTTTCCAGCTCAGTGCTGGCAGTGGGCCTGGTGGTGCTGGTGGCGATCATGGCCTTTACCGTGATCGTCTGGGGCCTGGGTGTCGGGCCGGTGTATACCAATTAACCGGCACTACCTGTAGTCGCTGCCGCAGGCTGCGATAAGGGGCGCAGGACCTTCAAGAGCGGGTCGCTACGCAACCCATCGCAGCCTGCGGCAGCGGCTACAGCGTTCGCATCGTGACCGCTCGGCACCTCGACACTTCGGAACCCCCACCGCTTGCGGCATAATCCTCGGCTCTGGAGAACCGAACCGCATGCCCGAGCTGCTCAATACCCGCGTCGAAGACTGTTTCCAACAGGCCGAAGTGTTTTTCAAACGCCCCTTCAAACGCCCCGTCGTCAGTTTCAAGCTGCGCGGGCAAAAAGCCGGGGTCGCCCATTTGCATGAAAACCTGCTGCGCTTCAACCCCCAGCTGTACCGTGAAAACAGCGAAGACTTCCTCAGGCAGACCGTCCCCCACGAAGTGGCGCACCTGGTTGCCCATCAATTGTTTGGCGAACGTATCGCGCCCCACGGCGAAGAATGGCAATTGATCATGCGCGGGGTGTACGAACTGCCGCCCAATCGCTGCCATACCTACGCCATCAAACGGCGCAGCGCCACGCGCTATATCTACCGTTGCCCGTGCCCGGACAGCGACTTTGCCTTTTCTGCCCAGCGCCACGCCCTGGTCAAGCAAGGCCGCGGCTATCTGTGCCGACGCTGCCGTAACGCGCTGGTGTTCAGTGGCCTGACCCGGGTCGAATAAACAGGCATAAAAAAACCCATCCGAAGATGGGTTTTTTATGCGCTCAGACTTACTTGAGCAGCACCGGGGCCGGGCCTTCAGCCACGCCCAGGTCATCTTGCGGGCGGGTATCTTCCAGCGGGCGACCGCCGGAGTTCAGCTCGGTCTGCAGGGTGTCGGTGTCCAGCTCTTTAACCCACTTGGCCACCACCAGGGTTGCCACGGCGTTACCGATCAGGTTGGTCAGGGCACGGGCTTCAGACATGAAGCGGTCGATACCCAGGATCAACGCCAGACCGGCTACCGGCAAGTGGCCTACAGCCGAAAGGGTGGCCGCCAGCACGATAAAGCCGCTACCGGTTACGCCCGCAGCACCTTTGGACGACAGCAAGAGCACCAGCAACAGGGTGATCTGATGGGTGATGTCCATATGGGTGTCAGTCGCCTGGGCGATAAACACGGCGGCCATGGTCAGGTAGATCGAAGTACCGTCGAGGTTGAACGAGTAACCGGTCGGGATCACCAGGCCCACTACCGATTTCTTCGCGCCCAGGCGCTCCATTTTCACCAGCATGCGTGGCAGCGCCGATTCCGACGAGGACGTACCCAGTACGATCAGCAGCTCTTCACGAATGTAGCGGATCAGCTTCAACACGCTGAAACCGTGAGCGCGGGCAATACCGCCCAGCACGATCAGCACGAACAGCACGCAAGTGATGTAGAAGCAGATCATCAACTGACCCAGCTGCACCAGCGAGCCTACGCCGTAAGCGCCGATGGTGAAGGCCATTGCACCCAGCGCACCGAGTGGCGCCAGCTTCATGATCATGTTGATGATGTTGAACATCACATGGGCGAAACGGTCGATGAAGTCCAGTACCGGCTTGCCGTAGGCACCCAGGCGATGCAGGGCGAAACCGAAGATCACCGAGAACATCAGCACTTGCAGGATATCGCCATTGGCGAAGGCGCCAACAATGGTCGACGGGATCACATTGAGGATAAAGCCTACGATGCTCTGGTCTGCGCCTGCCGACACGTAACCGGCAATTTTGCTGGCATCCAGGGTCGACACGTCAATATGCATGCCAGCGCCAGGCTGAACCACGTTAACCACGATCAGGCCGATCAACAACGCGATAGTCGACACGACTTCGAAGTAGAGCAAGGCATAACCGCCGGTCTTGCCGACCGATTTCATGCTCTGCATGCCGGCAATACCGCTGACCACCGTACAGAAAATAATGGGCGCGATGACCATCTTGATCAGTTTGATAAAGCCATCACCCAGCGGCTTGAGAGCGACACCGGTTTCCGGGTAGTAATGGCCCAGCAAGATACCGATAGCGATTGCTACGATTACTTGCACATACAGGGATTTGTACAGTGGCTGACGAGTCGTCATTGCAAAGTTCCTCAAGTGCATCACTCAATCATCATTCCGTCTGAGACTGGTGACACCTAAAGCGCGAACCCTCCTGTACTTGGAGGGATTTGTTTTTGGGGCTGCTCTTACGGCAGACCTCTCGCACTTATTGCAAGCCGTGGGCCACATTGCGTTAAAGCTGCGCAATGGCCCGTAGCGCCTGAACTTGTAGGACTTTACGTATTGTTTTTGCAGGACAGCACTTGGCGGGAATCCGCCCATCAGGCGTGTTGAGGTGCAGGAGGTGGCGGATATCCGCCTAAACGCCACCGTACCCCCCATATACCTGTAGCAGCTGACGAGCGGAGCGAGGCTGCGTTCGGCGGCGCAGCCGTCGTGAAGTCAGGTACATGGTTATGTCAGGAAAACCCGGGACTCAGGTTTACGACGGCTGCGCCGCCGAACGCAGCCTCGTTCCTTCGGCAGCTGCTACAGGGGGGGCATCGCTCACCCCGCCGGAAAATGAATCCGGAACGCCGCCCCGCCCAATGACGAGTCATCCAGGGTCAGGGTGGCGTCATAACTCTCAATGATGTCCTTGACCACCGCCAGGCCTATGCCCTGCCCCGGATGCTGGCGGTCGAGGCGCTCGCCGCGCTGCAAGATGCGCGCGCGCTGATCCGGCGGCACGCCCGGGCCGTCGTCCTCCACGCAGACTTCTATGCCGTGGGCATTGCGGTGCAGGCTGATGCGTACCTGGCTCAGGCACAGCCGGTAGGCGTTTTCCAGCAGGTTGCCGAGCAACTCCAGCAAGGCATTTTGCTCGATCGGCAGATGGCTCAGTTCCGGGATGTCGTAGCTGACCTTGACGCCCTTGTCGCGGTACACCTTGTCCAGCGTGTTGCACAGACTCTGCACCACGGGCAGCACTTCGACCTGATGACGCACCAGACCGCTCTTGCGCAGGCTGGCACGCTGCAACTGATAGCCGATCTGCTGGTTCATGCGCTCGATCTGACTTTGCAGCACCCAGGCCTGTTCACGGTCGGCCGGGCGCTGGGCCATGCTTTCGCTCACACCCTGCAACACCGCCAGCGGCGTTTTCAGGCTATGAGCCAGATCATCAAGGGAATCGCGATAACGCGAACGCTGTTCACGCTCGCTTTGCAGCAAACGGTTCAACGAGCCGGTCAGGCGCAGCAATTCGCGCGGATGCTGCTCACTGAGGCTCTGGCGGGTGCCAGTTTCGATTTCATCCAGTTCCTGACTCAAACGTCGCAAGGCGCGTAACCCCCACGTCAGACCAATCCATAGCAATGCCAGCAGCACAATCAAAGCTGCGCCGAACCCCAGATAAAGATTTTCCCGCAGGCCTTCCAGCGTGCGGTTGTATTCGCGCATCGGTTGCAGGGCGACAAAGCTGAAGGCCGCACTTTTGCCGCCTAGCAGCTTGACCTCCACGTCGTAGACAAAGAACTCTTCGCCGTTGGCCTCGCGAATGCTCGCAAATTCGTTGCCGCGCCCGTCATAGCGCGGCTTGTAGTTGATGGTTTCTTCCTGGGTGGCGCGTGAGCGCCACACCAGTTGCCCGTCGCGGTCATAGATGTAGCCCAGCAGGCGACTGTCCGGCAGGTCGAACTGCTCATCAGGCAGCAGCGCCGGCATCTTGAGCCGGTTCTTTTCCATCTTTGCCGCTGAAATCAGCGTGGTGACATCTGACGCCAGGCGCTGCTCGATGGCGTCCTTGAGCGCCAGACTGAACGCTCCCTGCATCGCCGGCAGCAACGCCAGCATAAACAACACGGCCAACAGGGTTGCCGCCAGCATCAATCGAACGCGAAGCGAACGAATCATCGGCAGCGCTCAGTAAACAAGTACCCCAGGCCGCGCACTGTATCGATTGGTTTAAAACCGTTTGCCCCCTCCAGCTTGCGTCGCAGGCGCCCGACCAGCACCTCGATCACATTCGGATCACGTTCCTCGTCATCCGGGTACAGCTGTTCCATCAGTCGGTCCTTGGCCACCACTTGCTGGTGATGGCGCATCAGGTATTCAAGAATCCGGTATTCATAGGCGGTCAGCGCCAGCGGCTCACCATCGAGCACTGCCTGCTTGCGGTTGATGTCCAGCACCAGCGCACCGGCCACTATCGTCGGTTGGGTAAAGCCACTGGAGCGGCGCAGCAACGCATTGAGCCGCGCATCCAGTTCTTCGAACTGAAACGGCTTGACCACATAATCGTCCGCACCCGCTGCCAGCCCTTCGACCTTGTCCTGCCAATTGCCACGCGCAGTGAGGATCAGGATCGGAAAAGTCTTGCCCCGGGCGCGCAACTGGCGAATCAGTTCCAGGCCGCCAAGCCCCGGCAGGCCCAGGTCAATCATCGCCAGGTCATGGTTGAACTGCTCGGTCTGGTACAACGCCTCTTCGGCATTGGCCACCGCTTCGACCACATGGCCACTTTCTGTCAGACGGGTTTGCAAGTGATGGCGCAGCAACGCCTCATCTTCAACCACCAGCAATTTCATCGCGCTCTCCCAAGCCAATCCGCGTCTCTAAGGACGTGTGTCCTATACAGCCTAGCTACACAGTAAGTCGTGTGCCCTGAACAGACTCTGAACAATTGCACAGCCGGGCCAAGCCCCGGCACAATGCCGCCATGAACCGACTCCCCGCCCTGCCTGCCTGCTGCACGCCGCTGCGCGCCGACTGGCCCTTGCCAGCCACGCTGCCTGCCAGTACCTGGCTAAGCACCGACTTTATCCCTGCCCAGCTGGAAGACGATGACTTTGCCCGCAGCAACATCGACATGCCAGCGAGTATTCAACGCTCGGTGGCCAAACGCCAGGCCGAATTTCTGGCCGGGCGCCTGTGTGCCCGTGCAGCCATGCTGCAACTGGATGGCACTCTGGCCACCCCCGGCATGGGCGAAGACCGCGCCCCCGTTTGGCCCGCCCATATCTGCGGCGCCATTACCCACAGCAAAGGCCGCGCCGCGGCCCTGGTAGCATTGCGGCGCGACTGGCAAGGCCTGGGCATCGATCTGGAAACCCTGCTCAGCCCCGAACGCGCCCAGCGCCTGGCCAAGGAAATCCTCACCCCCGACGAACTTGCGCGCATGCTCGCCGGGCCTGCCGAGCAGATCGCGCTGCTGGTCACCCTGACCTTTTCAGTCAAGGAAAGCCTGTTCAAGGCCCTCTACCCGCTGGTGCAAAAACGCTTCTACTTTGAACACGCCGAAGTGCTCAGCTGGACGCCCGAAGGTCATGTGCGCCTGCGCCTGCTCACCGACCTGTCTACCGACTGGCAACACGGCAGCGAACTGGATGCGCAGTTTGCTCTGGTTGACGGGCAATTGCTCAGCGTGGTGGCGATAAAAGCCTGACCCCTGCTGGACGTTAGCCGCTGGATACGCCTGCCATGCTATCGTTCGCCCCCCTGTTTGAGCGGTTTGCCAGCATGCCTGTGACATCTCGCGCCCTGCGTATGGCGCTGTATTGCCTGTTGATCCTGGCCGGCGCGGCTCTGGCTGGCGGCTGGGCGATGCGTCAGGCCGAGCGCCATGCCCTGGAAGAAAGCGCCAGACGCGGGCCAGAGCAACTGAGCCTGTATGCCAACTCACTGCACACCCTGATCGAGCGCTATCGCGCCCTGCCGGCCGTGCTGGCGCTGGACGCCGAACTGGTCAACGCCCTGAGCAACCCGGTCACGCCCGAGGTACAGGCCGCCCTCAACCGCAAACTGGAACGCATCAACGGCGCGGCGCAGTCCTCGACCCTGGAACTGCTCGACAGCAGCGGGCTGGCAGTGGCCGCCAGCAACTGGAACACCTCCAACAGCTATGTGGGCCACAACTACGGCTTCAGGCCCTACTTCAGCCAGACCCGCAGCCAGGGCAGCGGCAGCTTTTACGCGGTGGGCGTGACCAGTGGCATCCCGGGGTATTTTCTGTCCAGCGCTGTGCTCGATGCGGACGGCCGCTTCCTCGGGGCGATGGTGGTCAAGCTCGAGTTCCCCCAGCTTGAACGCGAATGGAGCCACGGCAACGATATCCTGCTGGTCAGCGATGCGCGGGGCATCGTGTTTATTGCCAATCAGCCCGGCTGGCGCTATCGCCTGTTGCGGCCGCTGGATGACAGCGACCGCAACGAAATCAGCGTTACCCGCCAATACCACAATCAACCGCTGACCTTGATGAACACCCACACCTTGCGCAGCTTCGCTGAAAACAGCTCACTGACCCGCGTCGAGGGCCCGGACGGGCCGGCGGATTATTTGTGGGGCTCTCTGCCACTGAGCCCCGAAGGCTGGACCCTGCACCTGTTGCGGCGCCCGGCAAACGTCGCAGAAGACATCCGCAATGCAGCTCTGGCGGGGGCAGGTCTGTGGCTGACCGTGGTTTTTCTGGGCCTGTTTTTACTTCAGCGTTGGCGCCTGGCACGTTTGCGCCAGCGTAATCGTGAAGAACTTGAACAACTGGTCGAGGCCCGTACCCGGGACTTGCGAACCGCCCAAGATGGCCTGGTGCAATCAGCGAAACTCGCGGCACTGGGGCAAATGTCGGCGGCGCTGGCCCACGAAATCAACCAGCCATTGACCGCCCAGCGCATGCAACTGGCGACCTTGCGCCTGTTGCTCGACCACGGCCGCATCGACGATGCTTATAAAGCCCTGGCGCCCCTGGAGCAGATGCTTACGCGCATGGCGGCCCTCACCGGCCACCTGAAAACCTACGCCAGGCAAAGCCCCAGCGGCCTGCGCGAAAAGCTGGATCTGGCCACTGTGGTGGATCAAGCCTTGCAACTGCTGGAGCCGCGTCTGAAGGACGAGCAGATCGACCTGCAGGTCAACCTGCAACGCCCGGCCTGGGTACGCGGCGATGCCATCCGCCTGGAGCAGGTGCTGATCAACCTGCTGCGCAATGCCCTGGACGCCATGCGCGACAAACCGCGCAAGCACCTTGAGATCCGCATCGAAGCCGACCAGCAACTGTGGTGCCTGACCGTGACCGACAGCGGCGGAGGGATTGACGAGCAGCACTTGGGTAAAATCTTCGACCCGTTCTTCACCACCAAGCCTGTGGGCGACGGACTGGGTTTGGGGCTGGCGGTGTCTTACGCCATTGTTCACGAAATCGGCGGTCGCCTGACTGCTTGCAACCACGCGGATGGTGCGCAATTCACGCTGACGCTGCCCATCGCACAGGAATCTTGAAACATGCTCAATTCGGTGATCGTGGTCGATGACGAGGCCAGTATTCGCAATGCAGTGGAGCAGTGGCTGAGCCTGAGCGGCTTTGACGTGCAGTTGTTCACCTGCGCCGAAGACTGTCTTGGCCAGTTGCCTGCGCACTTTGCCGGGGTGATTGTCAGCGATGTGCGCATGCCGGGCATGGGCGGCCTGGCCCTGCTCAACCGCTTGCAGCAACTGGATGCAGACTTGCCGGTGATCCTGCTGACCGGCCACGGCGATGTGCCGATGGCAGTGGAGGCCATGCGCGCAGGTGCCTACGACTTTTTGGAAAAGCCCTTCAGCCCCGAAGCATTGCTTGGCAGCCTGCGCCGCGCGCTGGAAAAACGTCAGCTGATCCTGGAAAACCGTCGCTTGCACGAACAGGCCGACCTGCGTGAGCAGATCGACGGGCGCCTGCTGGGGGTCTCGCGCAGCTTGCAGACCTTGCGCCGCCAAGTGCTGGAGCTGGCGCCGCTGCCGGTCAATGTGCTGATTCGCGGCGAGACCGGCAGCGGCAAGGAACTGGTCGCCCGCTGCCTGCATGATTTTGGTCCACGGGCCGACAAGCCCTTTGTCGCCCTCAATTGCTCGGCCATCCCCGAGCAGTTGTTTGAAGCCGAGTTGTTTGGCCACGAAAGCGGCGCCTTTACCGGCGCTCAGGGCAAGCGCATCGGCAAGCTGGAATACGCCGATGGTGGCACCTTGTTTCTGGATGAAATCGAAAGCATGCCGCTGGCCCAGCAAGCCAAATTGCTGCGGGTGCTGCAGGAGCAAAAACTCGAGCGCCTGGGCTCCAACCAGAGCATCAGCGTGAATTTGCGGGTGGTTGCCGCGACCAAACCCGACCTCCTCGACGAAGCCCGCGCCGGACGCTTTCGTGAAGACCTGGCCTATCGCCTGACTGTGGCCGAGTTACGCCTGGCACCGCTGCGGGAGCGGCGCGAGGACATTGCCTTGTTGTACGACGCCTTTTCCCGCCAAGCCGCTGAACGCCTGGGGCGCAGCCTACAAGTGCTGAGCGGCCCGCAGCTGTCGCGTTTGCTCTGCCACGCCTGGCCAGGCAACGTGCGCGAACTGGCCAACGTGGCCGAGCGGGATGTACTGGGGTTGGGCGAACCGCAACTGCCCGACACCGACGTGGGGCAATCGCTGGTGGCACAACAGGAAGCCTTTGAGGCGCAATGCCTGCGCGCGGCACTGACCCGGCACAAGGGCGATATCAAGGCCGTACTCCATGAGCTGCAACTGCCGCGGCGTACCCTGAATGAAAAAATGCAGCGCCACGGCCTGGTGCGTGAAGCGTTTTTAAATGCCGAATAAGCCCCTCAGCGTATTCAGGGACTTTTGATCAGCCCTAGCGTGCCTTGTCCTCACGCCCGCGCAGTACCTGGTTGGGCATCGCCAGTGCCGCCGCCAGCCCCAGCAACGACACCGCCGCGCTGATGCTCAACAACTGACGGAAAGTCAGCAGCAGCTCTGCCCGCAGGCTTTGCAGGGCCGGGCCCTGAACCTGGCTCAGGCTGTCGAGCAGCACATTGCCCGAACTGCCTTCGCCAATCAGCGGCTGGCCCATGACCGGCACCGGCAATGAACCGTGCAGCAGCGCCAGCAACAGGGCCGACATCAACGCCACCCCCATCGCCCCGCCCAGCGCACGGAACAGGTTGGTGGTGCTGGTCGCCACGCCAATATCGTGCTGTTGCACCGAATTCTGCGCGCCCACCAGCGACGTCGGAAACTGCATGCCGCTGGCAATCCCGCTGAACAGCATAAACACGCCACTCAACCATTCGGCGCCGGGCGGGCTGAACGCCATGCCCAGAATGGACAGGGGCATCAGCACCGCCCCGCTCAGGATCATCGGCTTGTAACGCCCGGTCACCGAAGTCATGCGCCCGGCGAAGTAGGCCCCCATCGGCAACCCGATGGCCAGCGGCAACAGGTGCAGGGCCGCACTGTCGGCACCGGCACCGGTGATGCTCTGATAGCGCAGCGGCATCAGCACAATCAGGGAAATGGCCTGGAAGCTGGTGAAAAATACCGTACACCAGCACAGCACCGCATTGCGGTTGGCAAACAGGTGCATGGGCAGCAGCGGCTCTGGCGTGCGCCGTTCATGCCGGACAAACAGCGCCAGGGCGATCAGCGCCACCACCAGAAAACCTGCCACTTGCGGGTCACGCCAGCTTTGGCCCTGACCGATAAACGTGATACTCAGCAGCAGTGATGTCAGGCCGACGATCATCAGCATCGTGCCCAGGTAATCAATAATGGGTTTGCGCTGCGGCACGGGCAGGCCGACCAGGGTACGGTGGGAAATCCACCAGGCCGCCAGCCCCAGTGGCAGGTTGATCAGAAATACCCAGCGCCATGACAGGTACTCGGTCATATAGCCACCCAGCACCGGCCCGGCGACACTGGCCAGGGCATACATGCTGCTGAAGTAACCCTGGTAACGGCCGCGTTCGCGGGGCGGTACGATATCGCCGATGATCGCCTGGCTGACCGAGATCATGCCGCCGGCGCCAATGCCCTGAATGATCCGCGCCAGTACCAGTTGCTCCATGTTTTGCGCCAGCCCGCAAAACAGCGAGGCCAGGGTAAACAGGCCCATGCCGAACAGCATCAGGCGCCGGCGCCCGTACAGGTCACCGAGCTTGCCGTAGATCGGCACCGCGACGGTCATGGCCACCATATAACCGGAAATCACCCACGCCAACTGGCTGACATCCTTGAACTGGGCAGAAATGGCGGGCATGGAGACGGCGACGATGGTCTGATCCAGCGCCCCTAGAAAAATCGCCAGCATCAGGGCGATCAGAATGCTGCGAATGGCCGGTTTGGCCTGGGGAGGCTGGTTCAGACTGGTCACGGGGACACCTGTAGGCGCAGAGCATGTATCGGATGGCCCTCAGTGTACTCGATAGGATCCTATTCGATAGCTTCGTAAGGGAGCCCGACGTAATTTTCTGCAATGGTGGTACGGCCCGCCGCAGAGTCGACGAAATACGCCAGTTCGCTGTCGGCAATGCGCTGGCTGAAGCCGTCGCTGTCCGGGAAGCGGTGCAGCATCGAGGTCATCCACCACGAAAAGCGCTCGGCCTTCCAGATTCGTCGCAGGCACACCTCGGAATAGCGTTCCAGCAAGTCGGTGCGCCCCTCGGTGTAGACCTTGCGCAACATATTGAACAAGGTGCTGACATCGCTGGCGGCCAGGTTCAGGCCCTTGGCCCCGGTCGGCGGTACGATATGGGCGGCATCCCCCAGCAGAAACAGGCGCCCGTACTGCATCGGTTCAACGACAAAACTGCGCAAGGGCGCGATGCTTTTTTCGATGGATGGGCCCGTCACCAACTGCTCGGCCAACGCCTTTGGTAGCCGGGTTTTCAGTTCGGCCCAGAAGCGCTGATCAGACCAGTCCTCGACGTTCTCTTCTGCCGGCACCTGCAAGTAATAGCGGCTACGGCTGGCCGAGCGCTGGCTGCACAGGGCAAAACCGCGCTCGTGGCGGGCATATACCAGTTCGTCATTGACTGGCGGAGTGTCGGCCAGTACCCCGAGCCAGCCAAAGGGATACACCCGTTCGAAAATTTTCAGCACATCACTCGGAATCGACTGACGTGCGACGCCGTGAAAACCATCGCAGCCCGCAATGTAATCGCAGTCCAGGCGCACGCTTTCGCCTTCTTTATCGAAGGTGACGTAAGGCGCATCGGTTTTCATGCCGTGGGGCTGGACGTTGCTGACGCTGTACAGGGTGTGGGCACCGACAGCTTCGCGGGCCGCCATAAGGTCGCGGGTGACTTCGGTCTGGCCATAGACCATCACCGTCTTGCCGCCGGTCAGGCCCTTGAGGTCGATATGCACCCGGCGATCATCCAGGGCCAGCTCAAAGCCGGTATGCACCAACCCTTCGGCGTCCATGCGCTGACTCACGCCAGCCTGGCGCAACAGGTCGACCATGCCCTGCTCCAGCACTCCGGCGCGAATCCGCCCGAGCACATAGTCGCCGCTCTGGCGTTCGAGGATCACGTTATCAATCCCGGCGTTGTGCAGCAGTTGACCGAGCAACAGCCCCGCAGGACCCGCTCCAATAATGGCGACTTGAGTTCTCATTGTTGTTGTCTCGCGTAGCCTCGACCCCGTGGGGCGAGCAGGTTCTTATAGGTTTGTGCCTGTATTTTTCGCTTGCGAGCGCAGCAAATGAAGGTGATAACCACGGCATTACCGGTACTTTTCGCCAATCGGTGCGATTATCGGCTTACAACTCGACAACAGGTACGGCGCCAATGATTCCTTCAATCCCGGTGTTCAAGCTTTACGGTGAGCAGCAGGACTGGCTCAGCCCTGACCTGTTGCACTGCGAAACCATCTCGCTGCGCAGCCGCGTCCACGATTGGGAGATCCGCCCCCATCGGCATGCCGACCTGTGCCAGTTGCTCTATGTGCACAAGGGCCGAGCGCAGGTTGAAGTCGAGGGCCAGCGCCATGTTCTGGAGCAATCGGCGATTCAGGTCATCCCGCCTCTGTGCGTCCACGGGTTTCAGTTTTCGCCGAACGTGGAAGGCTTTGTCCTGACCCTGGCCGCGCCGCTGGTGGCGCAGTTGCAAGCCCAACTGGGCGGCAACATCAGTCTGTTGCAGCGGGTCGCCAGTTACCCCGCAGGCAAGGACAGTGATTACCTCAACAACCTGTTCAGTGAGGTACAACGCGAATATGTCGGCGCACAGCCTGCCCGCGACATGCTCTTGCAATCGTTGATCAGTGTGCTGCTGGTATGGGTGGCGCGCCAGGTGATCCAGCGTCGTGAGGCGCGGCAGTTGTTACCAAGGGGGCGCGAGTATCTGGGCCTGTTCAATCAGCAGGTCGAGGCGCAGTTCCGCCAGCAACCCGGTGTTGAGCAGCTGGCACATCAGGTGGGCATTTCAGTGGCGCACTTGAACAGCATCTGCCGCGAACTGGCGGGGCAGTCGGCGTTACAGATCATCCATCAGCGGCTGTTATTGGAGGCCAAGCGACATTTGATCTATACACCGCTAACCATCAGCGAAGTGGCTGACAGCCTGGGGTTTGCAGACCCGGCGTATTTTGCGCGGTTTTTCCGACGCTTGAGCGGGACATCGCCCAGTGCGTTTCGAGAAGGGCGGACTGACATGATCAGCCCGCCCTGACACTCTGGTGTTTGCTACCTCAGAGCGCTGAACATGGCAGTGCAGTGCGCGCCATTGCAACTGGCGGTCAATCCGGCTGCCTGGCGGGTTTGCTCGGCGCGGTAGCAAGCGCTTGCAAACAGGACAGCGGCAGCGAAAACGATAAAAACGGTCATGCATGTTGTTTTTGTTTTGGTAGTCATGGCATTGGCTCCCTTGACGTCACAGCTTTGAGGCTAGTTCAGACACAGGTTCTTGCCATATCAGTTGTACGAGTGGTTGCGCCCGATTTCATCCTTCAAATGGACTAGACCCGCCAACCTGTGTAGCAGCTGCCGAAGGAACGAGGCTGCGTTGTATCAGGTAAAACCGGGATTGCGGATTTACGGTCGCTACGCAACCGGACGCAGCCTCGTTCCTTCGGCAGCTGCTACGGGGATCGTGAATCCGTTTACAAGTCTTTATCCCACACCGGTTCGTCGGTAAAGCGCTCGGCGAGGAAGTCGAGCATGCTGCGCAAGCTGGCCGGCATGTGCTTGCGCGACGCGTACACCGCGTAGATGTTCATCAGCCGCGGCTCTGCTTCGGGCAGCAGGCGTACCAGCTCACCGCGTTGCACAAAAACCCCCGCCTGGTAGCTGGGCAGCAGCGAAATCCCCGCGCCAGCCAGTGTGGCACTCAACAGGGTGCTGGCTTCGTTGGCGCTGATATTGCCCTGCACCGGTACCGACACCTCCTCACCCTCGCAGGTGAAATGCCACATGCTTTTGCCGTAGTAGGAATGGGTCAGGCAGTTGTGCCCACTGAGGTCATCGACCTGCTGCGGCGCCGAGTGTTCGCGCAAATAGGCCGGGGATGCGCAAAGCACTGAGCGACAAACGGTCAGCTTGCGGGCGATCAGGCTCGGGTCCAGGTCATTGCTGGTGCGAATCGCCAGGTCGATGCGTTCATCCACCAGATTGACCGTGCGATCGAGCATCTGCAGGTCGATGCTGACCTGCGGGTAAAGCCGTACGTAGTCGGTGACTGCCGCCGCCAATTGCGCCTGGCCGAACGAGGTGCTGACGCTGATGCGCAACAGCCCCCGTGGCGCATCACTGGGTACGTCGACGGCGGCCTGCATGTCGTCGGCCAGTTCCAGCAACTGCCGGCAGCGCGGCAGGGTTTCATTGCCGGCGGCGGTCAGGCTCAGCTTGCGCGTTGTGCGGTGCATCAAGCGCGCCCCCACCCATTCTTCAAGCTCCGCCAGATAGCGCGAAACCACCGGGCGCGACAGGTCCAGGTGATCAGCAGCGGCTGACTGGCTGCCGAGGTCGACGACGGTGACAAACACCCGCATTGCAATAAGACGATCCATGATCTGCCCGATATCTGAAACAAACTATGTTCAAGCATCGCATTTTTAGTTCTTGATCGGGCAACTAAGCTCTGTCCATCGCCGATCTTGGCCATTGACTCAGGAATCACCCATGAGCGGATTTTCCATCCTTCGCCGTTTTGCCCTCAGCGCTGTCATGCTGGGCTTTGCAGCCCATGCCGCGGCGGCTCCCGCGCCCTTGACCCTGGACGTATTCAACCCGGGGGCGGCGGCGATTTTCCCGGTGTCTTCAGTGCTGGTCAGTGGCGACAAGGACGCCATCCTGGTCGACGCCCAATTTGGCAAGGCCCAGGCACAGCAAGTGGTCGACAAGATTCGCGCCAGTGGCAAGCACCTGACCACCATCTACATCAGCCACGGCGACCCGGACTACTATTTCGGCCTGGAGACCCTGACCCAGGCGTTCCCGGACGCCAAGGTCGTGGCCCCAGGGCCGGTGGTTGAGCATATCAACCAGACCAAAGACGCCAAGCTGGCGTTCTGGGGCCCGCAGATGGGCGCCGATATGCCGCAAAAGTTGATCGTGCCGCAGGTGCTCAAGGGCAACACCCTGGACCTTGAAGGGCGTGAACTGGACATCGTCGGCCTGAGCGGACGTCAGCCGGACCGCACCTTTGTGTGGATCCCTTCCATCAAGGCCGTGGTGGGCGGGGTGGTAGTGGCCGACAACCTGCACGTATGGATGGCCGACACCCAGACACCGCAATCGCACAAGCAATGGCTGGCCACCCTTAAACGTATCGACAGCCTGCAACCGAAAATCGTGGTACCGGGCCATTACCTGGGTGACAGCGACCGCTCGTTGAAAGCGGTGTACTTCACCCGCGACTACATCAAGGCGTTTGACGAAGAGGCGCTCAAGGCCCGCAACTCGGGCGAATTGATAGCGGCCATGAAAAAACGCTACCCGGACCTGGGCGAAGAATCTTCGCTGGAACTGAGTGCCAAGGTGGCCAAAGGCGAAATGAAGTGGTGAACGCTACTACCTACTCACTGGAGAATATCATGAGCAAAATCGCAATCATCGGGGCTACCGGTCGTGCCGGCAGCCAACTGCTGGAAGAAGCCCTGCGTCGTGGTCACAGCGTCACGGCCATTGCCCGCAATGCCTCGAAAAAACTGGGTGAGCGTGCGGGGGTGGTGGTCAAGGATGTCGATGTCAACAACGCCCAGGCCCTGCAGGATGCCGTCACTGGCCATGATGTGGTGCTCAGCGCCGCGCATTTCTCGACCCTGCCGGCCTCGGCCATTATCGAACCGGTAAAAAAGGCCGGGGTCAAACGCCTGCTGTTTGTGGGCGGTGCAGGCTCACTGTTGCTGCCGGGTGACACTAAAGTCATCGACAGCCCGGGCTTCCCCGACGAATACCGGCCTGAAGCCACGGCGGGCGGGGTCTACCTCGATACCTTGCGCGCCGAAAAAGACCTGGACTGGAGCTTCCTGTCGCCCTCTGCGGAGTTTGTCGAAGGCGAGCGCACGGGCAAGTTCCGCCTGGGCACCGATCGCCTGCTGATCAACACAGAAGGTAAAAGCTGGATCAGCTTCGCCGACTTTGCCATTGCCATGCTCGATGAGGTCGAACAGCCCAAGCACTCCCGCCAGCGGTTTACCGTGGGGTATTAAACCTCGCTTGATCCGCGTCTTTGGCCTGTTGCACCAGCCAGTCCAGCAACTCGCGCAACGGCGCCGACGCCTCGTTGCGAGGTGAACACACCAGCAGGTAGGCGGCGCCGGTAGTTACTTTGAAATCGAAAGGCATGGCCAGGCGGCCGGCCTTCAGGTCATCGCCAATCAGCGACCAGTCGCCTATGGCCACACCATTGCCCTGGGCCGCTACGGTCATGGCCAGGTCCAGGGTGTCGAAGTACTGGCTCTTGCGGATCGCCGACACATCGCCCCCCGCTGCATTCAGCCACTGGGTCCAGTCCTGCTGGTCTCGGCTGGGATGTAGCAGGGTATGCTGCGTCAGATCGCCCAGCTGGTTGATGGCATCGCGGCCCTCTAGCAGATGCGGGGCACACACCGGGGTCAGCTGTTCGTCGAACAGGTGGCGCCCCTGGCGCTTGGGCCCCGGCTGCGGGCTGTACACCACCGCGGCATCAAACGCCTCGCGACGAAAATCCACCCCGTGCTGCACACTACTGGTCAGTTCCACCGGCACATCCGGGCGCAATGTTTGCCAATGCAGCAATTTGGGTAGCAGCCAGCGCAGCATGCAAGTGGGTGCCTTGATCTGCAGCGGGGTGCGGCGAAAGCTCGCGTATTCCACGGCCTCGCCAATCAGATCGAACACTTGCTCGATACGCGGGTACAGCGCCTGGCCCTGCTCGGTCAGGCTCAGGCCACGGGCCTGGCGATGGAACAGCGAGTAACCCAGATGCTCTTCCAGCCCGGCAATTTGTCGGCTCACCGCCCCCTGGGTGATATGCAACTGCTCACCGGCACGGGTGAAGTTGCAGCATTGGGCCGTGATCAAAAACGTATGCAGCGCGGGAAGTGGCGGAAGGCGTTTCATCAGTGGTCAGCCATGAGCTCAGGACATGGCTAGTATGCGCACGTTTGCGTTGTGCGCACCACTTCCGGCCGCTTCAATGGTCTTTTCCAGAACAAAAAAGGAACAGGACATATGGCGACGTGCGGCGAGGTATTGGTCAAGTTGCTGGAGGCGTACGGAGTCGAACAGGTGTTCGGGATTCCAGGGGTACATACCGTTGAGCTGTATCGCGGGCTGGCCGGCTCGACAATCAACCACATCACCCCGCGTCATGAGCAGGGTGCAGGCTTTATGGCCGACGGCTATGCCCGCACCAGTGGCAAACCGGGGGTGTGCTTTATCATCACCGGGCCGGGCATGACCAATATAACCACGGCGATGGGCCAGGCCTATGGTGACTCGATCCCGATGCTGGTGATTTCCAGTGTGCAGTCACGCAGCCAGCTGGGCGGCGGGCGCGGCAAGTTGCACGAGTTACCGAACCAGAGCGCGCTGATGGCTGGCGTCGCGGCGTTTTCCCATACCCTGATGTCGGCAGCAGAGTTGCCGGTGGTGCTGGCGCGGGCCTTTGCGCTGTTTCAAGCCGGGCGCCCTCGCCCGGTGCATATCGAAATCCCCCTGGACGTGCTGGTGGAAAACGCCGATGCGCTGCTTGCCAGCCTGCCCGTCAGCATTGCCCGCCCCGGCCCCGCGCCTGCTGCGATTGAGCAGATGAGCCAGCGTCTGGCCCAGGCCAAGCGACCGCTGATTCTGGCTGGCGGCGGTGCGATCGATGCGGCGCCGGCACTGACGCAACTGGCCGAGCGCCTCGGCGCGCCGGTGGCCCTGACCATCAACGCCAAGGGCATGCTGCCCTCCTCTCACCCTCTGTTGATCGGCTCGACCCAAAGCCTGGTCGCCACACGGGCGCTGGTGGCCGAGGCCGATGTGGTGCTGGCAATCGGCACAGAGTTGGCCGAGACCGATTACGACGTGACGTTTGCCGGCGGCTTCGAGATCCCCGGCGTACTGCTGCGTATTGATATCGACCCCGACCAGACCGTACGCAATTACCCGCCGACACTGGCGCTGGTAGCCGATGCCAACCTGGCGAGCGAGGCTCTACTGGCAAGCCTTGCGCCGTTGCCATCACGGGATCCGCAGTGGGGAGCTGTGCGGGTCAGCCGTCTGCAGGCGCAGTTGTCCACCGAGTGGGATGCCCCGACCCGTGCCCAAACGGCTTTTTTGCAGGCTGTCTTCGAGGTACTACCGGATGCGGTGTGCGTAGGCGATTCGACCCAGCCGGTGTACACCGGCAACCTGACCTTCAACCCCGAACAACCGCGGCGCTGGTTCAACTCATCCACGGGCTATGGCACGCTCGGCTACGCCCTGCCCGCGGCAGTGGGGGCCTGGCTGGGGCGTCGTGCCGAAGGCAAACCCGGCGGCCCGGTGCTGTGCCTGATCGGTGATGGCGGCCTGCAATTTACCCTGGCCGAACTGGCCAGCGCAGTGGAGGCGCAAACGCCGATCATCGTGCTGCTGTGGAACAACCAGGGCTACGGCGAGATCAAGAAATACATGCTCAATAGCGCCATCGAGCCTGTTGGCGTGGACATCTACACCCCGGACTTTATCGGTGTGGCCAAGGCCCTGGGTTGTGCCGCGCAGGCGGTCGGGGATGAAGCGCAATTGCGCGCAGCGCTGGCCAGCGCCAGCGACCGCCAGGGGCCCAGCGTGATTGAAATCGATGAGCTGCGCTGGCAGCAATCTCTGGGCCTATAAGCTCATGCGCAGGCGCGCCAGATCCCGCACCGGTGGCGCGCCAAACTGGCGGCTGTACTCGCGGCTGAATTGCGACGGGCTCTCATAGCCCACGCGATAGCCCGCGGCCGACGCATCCAGGCCTTCGCTGAGCATCAACCGGCGGGCTTCGTTAAGGCGCAGCTGCTTCTGATATTGCAGCGGGCTCATGGCGGTCATGGCCTTGAACCGGTGGTGCAGGGTCGACACGCTGAGATTGGCTTCGCGTGCCAGGCTGTCGATGCGCAACGGCTGCTCAAAGTTACCGTTAAGCCAGGAAATCGCCCGGCTGACGCGGTGATTCTGGCTGTTCTCGCTGGCGATCTGATACAGCCGATGGCCCTGCGGGCTGCGTAGCAGCCGGTAGAGAATCTCGCGGCGAATTAATGGCGCGAGCATGGCGATGTCCTTGGGCGTATCGAGCAGACGTGTCAGACGCAGCAATGCATCGAGCATCAACGGGTCGATGGGTTCGACATACAGCCCGCGCCCGGTAGGTCGTGATGGCACGCCCATGGGGCCAGCCTCGCTGATCAGCGTGGCGATCTCGGCCGGGTCAATGTCCAGGCGCAAAGCCAGTACCGGGTGCTCGGGGGATATTTCCAGCACCCGGCCACTGATGGGCATCGACACCGAAACCACCAGGTAATTGAGCGGGTCGTAGGCGAAGTATTCATCTGCCAGGCGTACCTCTTTGCGCCCCTGGGCCATGATGCACAAAGCGGGTTTGGGCAGGCTCGGAGAGAAATCGCTGGGCTGGCTGTAGCGCGACACGAACAGCGCCTCGACGCCGGTGGTGAACGAGCCATCTTGCGGGGCGTGACGAAAAATCAGGTCGGCCAGTTCCACCCGCTGCGTTTCAAAGGCGGGGTCGAGCGCGGGCCGCGGCGGTTCCAGCAGGGACATGGGGCGCATCCTTCTTGCAGTGATGGCACAGCTTAAGTTTGTGCAAGGCCAAGGGGTAGCTAATTTCTGCCGTTGTCTTGCCTGATCCTGTCAAAGCCCGGGAGCAGCCCCCCGCCGAACCCGGCGCAGACGCACAACCTTGCTCGAAACCCTGATAGCCAGGCCGTTTGCCCGATTGTCCGGGCGGGCGGCTGGCAGGCGGGGGTTTGCAGGATCGTGCAAGCCTCGGGCAGGAATCGACTAACGGTCAGTTGCTGCGCCCCTTAAGCTTTGAACCTCCCCCCAACACCACTTTCCTTTGTGGAGGCCAGCATGCCCCAGCCCAATGCCGTCAGTCATATGACCGTGGTTCGCGCCCGCGCCGGGTGCTCGGCCCAGGTCGAGGCCTGCCTGAGCCAACTGATCGAACCAAGCCTGCAAACCCCCGGCTGCCTGCACTTTGCCTTGCAGCATTGCGATAACGATCCGCTGCTGTGGCAGGTGGCAGGCTACTGGCAGGATGAACCCTCGATGCAGGCCTACTTCAACTCAGCACTGATGGATATCTACGGCACCCTGGTACACCAGCAGGTGGTGGACAGCCTCGATTTTCAGACCTTCAGCGATGCAGGCGGGCCGAAGAGGTAGAATGGCGGTTTTTCACTGCCGGGAGTTGGCGCATGGCGCGTAAGGAATTTGCACAGTTTGAAGCGGTATCCGCTGTAGTCCCGGTAGAACCGGGTGTTTATCACGCAGCAATTGCGGTCAAAGCCTTGTACGAAGGTGGAACCCCGCGCTTTCACAAAATTCTCATCGAGCAGACCTTCAAGACTGCGACCGCCGCCGATGCCGCTGCAGCCGAGCAACTTGAAGCCCTGCAAGGCGTCACCGAGGACGCCGAGCTGGTGTGGTAATCAGCGTGGGCGATGCATCTTGAACAATGCTTCGGGGCCCAGCTGGAAGTAATCCGCCGGGCCGCCGCCGCGCAAGATCGGCTCGGCGGCGGCGGTATCGTAAATCCCGTCCTTGAGCAGGTGCCTGGCAATATGCACCGCCACCACCTCCCCCAGAATCAGCCAGCTTGGCACCAGTTCCTGGTCTGCCCGTTGCAGCTGGATAATCTGGGTGACCTTGCATTCAAACGACACCGGCGTTTCGGCCACGCGCGGCACACTGATCACCCGTGACGGTACGGTGGTCAGCCCGGCCAGCTCGAACTCATTGACCTCGGGCGCGACCATGGCACAGCTTTGGTTCATGGCCTCGGCCAGCGGCCGGGTGGCGAGGTTCCAGACGAACTCGCCGGTTTGTTCGATGTTATTGAGGCTGTCTTTGCGACCTACACTGCAAAACCCGATGATCGGCGGGATGTAGTTGAATGCGTTGAAAAAGCTGTAGGGCGCAAGGTTCAAGCGGCCCTGGGCGTCCTGTGACGAAATCCAGCCGATGGGGCGCGGACCGACGATGGCATTGAACGGATCATGGGGCAGGCCGTGGCCCTGGGATGGTTCATAGAAATGGATATCGTCATACATGGGAAGAGTCCGCAAACGGCTGAGATAGAGGGCCCATATAGTGCAAGGCATTTGGGTTGATTACAAAAGCTTCCATGGCGAATTGCGAGGCTTTCGTAGCAGCTGCCGAAGGAACGAGGCTGCGTCCGGCGGCGAAGCCGTCGCAAAATCAGACAATGGGGTGCGCCAGTTAAAACCGGTACTCAGGATTTACGACGACTACGTCGCCGAACGCAGCCTCGTTCCTTCGGCAGCTGCTACAAGTGGATCGCCATTTCCTCCCCCCCAAAAACAACTAAGCCCGGCCAAGGCCGGGCTGGAGTGCCTGTTTCAGCGGTTAGCTGAACCGGGCGCCTTCGGTGCGATCGTAACCGTCAGCGGCGAAGGTAGCCGATTTGGTGCGGCTGAAACCGTCTTCGGCAAATGTGGCCGAACCTGTGCGGTCATAACCGTCAGCGGCGACTGCAGCAGAACCTGTGCGGCTGTAGCCATCTTCAGCAAAGCTCGACGAATGGGTTTTATCGAAACCGTCGGCGGCAACAGCATTGAAGGCCAGGACGGAGAAGGCGGCAGCGAGGATAAATTTGCTTTTCATGATCAAGTTCCTTGTTTCGTGTTTGGGATGTTGAGTGGCTATGGGCTTAAGACTACGCCGATTAATTTGATTAAAAAGCGCAAAAAACAGCACAAATAAATCAGTTAATTCGATGTATAGGCCCACACAAAAACAGGTTGTACAGGCTGTCCATCGTTGCGCAGGGTGGCTGAGCACTTCAGCCGGCCCACAGGCGTTGCTGAGATTGATAGTGGGCTAACAGTATTAACTGACAATTAATTGGGAAAAATCGTATTCACAGACAGGCTTTTCATCTGTCCATTACCTATTTTTCACCCCCCGAGCACCAGTCTTCCGCGGGCAAAAAAGCCGATCCCAAAAACGGCTTTGCCCCCATAAACACTGGAGCCTCGACCGAATGAACAAACTTCCTCAAATTACCCTTGCGTTTTGGGTGATGAAAATCTGCGCCACGACCCTGGGCGAAACCGCGGGCGACTTGCTGTCGATGACCCTCAATGTGGGCTATGCCGTCAGCTCAATGCTGCTTATCAGCGTGTTTGTGCTGACCTTGCTGACTCAGCTGTCCTCCAAAACCTACAACCCCGTGCTGTATTGGCTGGTGATTCTCTCCACCAGCACCGCCGGCACCACCCTGTCTGACTTTATGGACCGCACGCTGGGCCTGGGTTATGCCACAGGCTCGCTGATTCTGGTGTCGATACTGGTGGCGATATTCGCGCTGTGGAAATGGAGCGGCGAGTCACTCAACGTCAGCCAGGTGCAGAGCCGACGCGGCGAGATGTTCTACTGGATGGCGATTCTGTTTTCCAACACTCTGGGCACTGCCCTGGGTGACTACCTGGCGGATGATTCGGGGCTGGGTTTTGCGGGGGGCGCGCTGTTTATCGGGGCGACTATCGGGGTGGTGGTGCTGGCGCGCTACTTCAGCAAAATCTCGCCGGTGGTGTTGTTCTGGGTCGCATTCGTGCTCACGCGCCCGTTCGGCGCAACCCTGGGCGACTTCCTGACCAAACCCCTGGACAAGGGCGGGCTGGACTTCGGCACCATCGGCTCATCGCTGGTGCTGGCGGGGATATTGGTGGCCATGATTGGCGGGGCGACGTATCTGAAAAACAAACAGGCCGGCCAATCGGCCAGCCTGTCGGGTAGCAGCATCGGCTAACCCCTGTGGGAGCGGGCTTGCTCGCGATGCAGGCGCTGCGGTGTTTCAGTTGCAGCGCAGCGATTCAATCGCGAGCAAGCCCGCTCCCACACCACTGGGTAGGCCGTCAGTCAGTCTCGATGCGCGAGTGCTTGCGGGTGTCTTTCATGGTGGCATACACCGCCAGCGAGCAGGCAATACAAGCGGTCACGTACCAGTAGTAACCGGTTTCCATACCTGCGCTCTTGAACCACAGCGCGATATATTCAGCCGTACCACCAAAAATCGACACGGTCAGTGCGTAAGGCAAACCTACGCCCAGTGCGCGAATCTCCGTGGGGAACAGTTCCGCTTTGACCACGGCGTTGATCGAGGTGTAGCCGCTGACGATGATCAGTGCGGCCATGATCAGGAAGAACGCGCCCCACCAGGTGGTGATGGTGTGCAGGGTGGTGAGGATCGGCACGGTAAACAGGGTCCCCAGTACACCGAAGGCGATCAGGATCGGACGACGGCCGATCTTGTCCGAAAGCCCGCCCACCAGCGGCTGGATGCACATGAACAGGAACAATGTAGCGGCCGAAATGGTGGTGGAGTCCGAGATGCTCATGCCCACCGTGTTCACCAAGTACTTCTGCATATAGGTGGTGTAGGTGTAGAACGCCAGGGTGCCGCCCATCGTCAGGCCGACGACGGTCATCAGCTCCTTGGGGTGACGCAGCAAGGTGCGCATGGCGCTTTCTTTAGGCTTGACCTTGGTCTTTTTGAACGACTCGGTTTCTTCCATGCCACGACGCAGATACAGCGCGACCACGGCACACAGGGCGCCGATCACGAAGGGTACGCGCCAGCCCCAGCTGTACAGCTGTTCTTCGGTGAGGGTCTGTTGCAGCACGATCAGCACGCCCAAGGCGATAAGCTGGCCCGAGATCAAGGTCACGTACTGGAAACTGGAGAAGAAACCGCGACGTTCCTTGGTCGCCATTTCACTCAGGTAAGTGGCCGAAGTGCCGTACTCACCGCCCACCGACAAGCCTTGCAGCAAGCGGGCGAAGACCAGCAGGATCGGTGCCCAGACGCCGATGGTTTCGTAACCTGGCGACAGGGCAATCACCAGCGAGCCGAAGCACATCAGCAATACCGAGGCCATCAGTGCTGCTTTACGGCCTTTGCGGTCAGCATACAGGCCCATCAGCCAGCCACCGATGGGGCGCATCAAAAAGCCCACGGCGAAGATCGCAGCGGTATTGAGCAGTTGTGCGGTGGTGTCGCCCTTGGGGAAAAAAGCCTTGGCGAAGTACAGCGAGAACGCGGCGTAAACGTACCAGTCGTACCACTCGACCATATTGCCGACGGAACCACTGAAAATCGATTTGATGCGGCTGGAGGTGGTCTTTTCTTTAGGCGCCGCAGACACGGCCCCGGCAGGCAGGGTGCTGGAGTTATCCATTGAATGGATCCTTCTTTTATTTGTTTTTTTATAGCGCG
>Ga0256410_1000496_pt1 | contig 38438 bp, 43 predicted proteins | sample PhyWR1_FD_185983 | JGI IMG/M metagenome (GOLD analysis project Ga0256410, IMG submission 185983) | Leaf surface microbial communities from wheat plants in UC Gill Tract Community Farm, Albany, California, United States - DLSL W.R1 | ecosystem: Host-associated > Plants > Phyllosphere >... | reverse complement strand
TAGTGACATCGATATGCTCGAAGAAATACTTTCCCAACAAACCAGCGAGTTTGTCGTTACGGAAATTCAGGTCGTCACGCCGGGGTGGATGAACAAAAACGGCAAGTGGATCATGGAGGGGCTTTCGGGGTTGCTGGTGGGATATGACTCCACAGGATGTCGGATATGTCTTCACAACATAGATGACGAAAAGGCTTATACCGATGCCCCAGGTCGTCTTATTGACGCTCACTCTCTTAAAGGGCTTCGAGTGATTTTTTAATCCAAGTACGTAAACGCAGTCTCTCCTTGCAAGGCGAGCAATGCTCGGAGGCCGGCCGCCGCAGCGGTATACAAAGTACAACTAAATCGAAACTGGTCGTCCGTTATGAAAATTCAGATTTACTCTGACCTGCACCTCGAGTTCGCTCGGTTCGATCCCGCCCCAAGCGACGCGGACGTAGTAATTCTCGCCGGCGACATTGATATCAAATCGCGGGGTGTGAAATGGGCAAGCGAGGTTTTTCAATGCCCAGTGATCTATGTATGCGGTAATCATGAGTACTACGGCGGGCACATAGGTCACACACTGCTAAAGATGAAAGACGCTGCATTGCCCCATGTGCATGTACTCGAAAACGAGATGCTCATTCTCGATGGCACACGCTTTTTGGTCACAACGGCCTGGACGGATTATTCGTCTACGGGTGATGTGGTTGCGGCAAAGAGAATTGCTTGGGATTCGATGAACGATTTTTTGGTGATTCGAGCCGACTTGGATTACAGGCGCTTGCGTCCAGACGACCTAGTCGCTAAGTCAATGAGAGCTCACCTATGGCTAACCCAAGAGCTTAATAGGCCTTTCGACGGCAAAACAGTAGTGGTCACACACCATGCACCTGTGTTGGATCACCTGGGTGACGATCACCCAGGACATCTGGCTGCAGCCTATGCAAACGATTGGTCAGAGTTACTTAGTAAGGCTGATCTTTGGGTTTATGGGCATACCCACGTTGCGGCGGATTTCTCAAAGGAGGGGTGTCGAGTGGTGTCCAATCCACGCGGTTATCCGGGGCAGAACACGGGCTTTGATCCTGATTTATTGATCGAGCTTTGATTATCAGTGATTGGCTATTGGACACGTTCGCGTGGCTGGCCGAGCTCAACGGGATGGAGGATTTTTGATGGTGACATTGGAAGAGGTTTCGCAACTCTTGTACGGCGCTTGAGAGGAGGTTGTCGGCTGGGAAGGCTCACAAGAAGACCTGATCTCTTTGGCAGCAAAGACATTCCCAGGCAAAGCATTCTGTGTGGTGAAACAGTGGATATTGATCGACCTCACCGTGACGCCGGTTGAAAGGGAAAAGCTTACGAGTCTCGGTCTAATTCCCGCGACACTTTTCGCTCATGAAATCGTCCTAGACAGTAAAGGTCGTTTCCAGCCATGTGGGTACGCAGTAATTTCGGAAAGTTTTTCACGGAAGGCTGCATGTTTGAAACCAACAGTACCGTCTACCTCCTCTGGCGATCGGGCCTTAGAAAAGAGGTCAGTGTGGGTGCCGTATTTTCTATGAAAGCCGGTTAAGCAAAGGCCGCCGTAAATACAGTTGAGTCATTTTGGAGCTTTGGCCGGATGCCAGAAATCATCGAAATCGTATTTCATAGTAAGTATCTCAGTGACTTTCAACTGAGTCGTCTTGTACAGGCAAGTCTTCGAAAATACACCGTAGCCATTACGGCTTTTATCAGCGATGCGGTGATCATAGAAGACAGATGCCTTGGCGTATTCTTTGATCACCTCCAGGAAGACGAGGTGTATCGAACAGCCAATGGCGGAATCATTTGCACTACAAAAATTCAAAAGGCATGGAAAGAAGGACGTTTCTGGCTTTTGGAGACGGAGGAGGGGAATTACCTCGTTGGTAGCTTCAAACGCGGCGGTGGGCGACGTAGTTTTCTTGAGTTGCTTCGATCATGTGAGCGTCTCAAATCAGAAGATTGAATACTCGATCTCTGGCGTAGTGGCGGTATGACTGCATGGCAGTTGATGAACGCTGGATGGGTATTACGGTTTTGATCAGCAGCGCTCCGAGTTAGACGTGCGGAGCGCTTCAAGTTGCCGCTATCCGGTGAAACTCATTCTTCCATCGGATGGATTCATGGCTCGCCTTGGTTTAATAGCCAAAGTCGTTCAGCAGTTTCTGCAAAAAAATTCACGCCTCCGTTGGACAATGCTCAAAATTAGGTAGTCACGGTTGGTATCTCTCGTCGACAGATGCCCAGCGTCCACAAGGCCATGGATGTAGCCTTCAGCTCTGCCTCTAGCTTCGAGCAACGTCTCTGTGGAAGTGCTTTTGTAGATGTCTTCCGCGATGAGTTGCCACCGCTTCATTTGACGCCGACCAACCGGATCGTCCGAAAATTTTGGTGCATTGATCAGTGTGTTGAAATCGTTGGGTACGGTGGCTGTGCTCAAGGTGGGTTCTCAGAACAGTGATGTCTGAGCTGAAGTTATCATGCGCGCACTATATCGCCTGCTGGTGGCTGGTTTTTGTAGGCGCTGGCGCGAAGGGCCGATTTTAATGTTGTTGCACGCTATCGGTGGCGCCTTTGAACATTGTTGAGCGTACAGGCAGTGCTATTCAGCGAGTAAACTCTTAGCTAGGAGTTCGATATGGGATGCCTCAGCCTAGAGGACATCTACCCCGATGACGTAGAAAAATATGGCCATCTGCGGGTGGGAATGACCGACCTTTACGTAAAAGACAATCACGCCATTTATGGTGTGGTTACGCGTGGTGAATACCGCGAGTTGACCAGCAGGTTACTGCGTGACGAAACGGTGCAAATGATCATCAGCGCTAAGCTCGCAGCGTTGCCCATAGACTACGATCCGTGGATTAGGCGGATCGAGCGCAATCGCGCCTTACACGCTAGGTATGGAGAAAAATTCGATCCCGGGCGGGACGACTGACAGCCCAGCGTCAAATCACAAATGCAGCGCCTTATCTTACGCAGCCGACCTGGTAGTCACGCTCCTCGCAAATTCATCGATAATGTAACTAGTGGAATAAGAACGGCTCCAACGACAGGCATCGCTACTGATTCGTTGAAAAGGAAAGGGCGTTGAAGATATTCCTAGATTGCGAATTCACCCAACTCAATCGGTACTCGAAGCTGATATCTCTAGCGCTGGTATCGGAGTCAGGCGATGAGTTCTACGTTGAGCTGACGGATACCTATTCGGTCGAGGACTGCAGTGATTTCGTCATCCGGAACGTCCTGCCGCAGCTCGACTGTCTGCGATATGGTCAGTCTCTTATCGAAGCTCGAGCCTCGCTTCGAATGTTTCTAGGCTGCTTCGACGAGGAGCTTGAGGTGTGTTCAGATGCGCCGCATTGGGATTGGGGATTTTTCCGTGATCTCATTTGTGCAGATAATCAACCGTGGCCAGCCCAAGTTATGAATGAACCAACCAACCTCACGATACTTTTCACTCATGTAGATGCGAAAGCACTAGTACAGGTAGAGCTGTGTGAACCACCGCACCATGCGTTACTGGACGCGCGAATGCTTGCGAAACTGTTCAAGGTCTTAGCTTCCAGAGTTGTTATGTAATAATAGAAGTACATCACGACGTACGCCGATCAGCTTCGGAAAGGAGGCTTGCAGTTGATTCGAGTTTCACCATCAGTGGGGAAGAAACAAAAACTGAATTACCTTGGATTATTGCTGGGCCATAATTTTTAATCGCCTCAATTTTAGCAGGCACATCCTTACCTCAAAGAGGTTGACCTCAATACTTCGCTTTTATAGGAAATGAATAAATTAAGGTTGCGAGCCTAGACTCCTCAATGAGTGGCTTCGTGAGCGCTACTCATGAATTTGAGATCTAAAGGATTTGCTGATAATTCCAGAGTTTGGTGTATTGTTAGTGGACTAACTACGTAGAGACTAAACATGTCAAAACTCGCTGAATTCCGCCAGCTCGAAAAACACCTAGCCGAGCAACTACAAGCCCTAGAAGCCCTGAAAGGGGATGCTGGCCTCAAAAAGGAAATAGAGTTCGAAACGAAGCTGCGCGCTTTGCTTGCTGAGTACGGTTACAGCTTGTCTAACGTAATCAACTTGCTGGATCCTCAGACTGGCCGTAGCGCTTCAGTAGCCGAATCTAAATCCGGCTCTCGTAAGCCTCGTCAGGTTAAGGTCTACAAAAACCCTCACACTGGTGAAGTCATCGAAACCAAAGGTGGGAATCACAAAGGGTTGAAGGAATGGAAAGCAGAGTACGGCTCGGACACCGTTGAGTCTTGGTTAGCCAAGTGATTCTGGTTTGAGTGCAAAAGGGCCCTTTAAGGGCCTTTTTTGCAGTGTAGAGCTAAGAATCCGAGTCGTAACCTTCCGGCAATTTCCTCTAAGCAGTTACGTAGACTTTGAGATGGTGCTCGACTATGCGGACACCATCTCTGGTTAACTATGTGGCTGGGCTTATCGATATTTCGGGAACGTGGCTGACTGGAAAGTTTACCGAACGAGCAATGAAGCATTTTTCATGAGCTATTTTGTGCAGCATCTGAGCTTTTTCGATCTCAGCCCCCGATGCTAGGATCACTTTCGGCCTCAAAATAACTGAGGTGAACTGACCAGCGCCGTTGCTCTCCTCGACCATTGTTCCTTGAGCGTTGTCCTCGTAGGCCACTACAACGACCCCGGCCTCATCGCAAAGGCCAAGGTACCAAAGCTTGTGGCACGCAGATAAGGATGCCAAGAGCAATTCCTCGGGATTCCAGCGCATACCTACAGGATCGGCAACTGCCAAAGCCCTGGATTACAGCCCCATCGACAACAATCAAGTTTAGAACCAAATCCGACCGTGGGCACTTGGGCGCTCGAACTGGTTGTTTGCTGGCTCACTACGCAGCGGCAAACGGGCGGCGGCGATCATGAGTTTGATCCAGTCCGCTCGCATGAACGGGCATGATCTGTACGCTTATTTGAAGGACTTTTTGATTCGACTGCCCACCCAGAGGGCCAGTGGTATCAGGATGCTGCTACCGCATAACCGGTGCCTACCTGACGCGCAGCTTTGCTGCATCCACTCACCGACAAGAGTCTGGTATCAGACATTTGATCAAAAGGGTTGTTATTCGCCTGACGAATTCAGCATGTGCGTATATGTGATTTCCATTCACAAATAGGATGATTCAATATTTCCCCCATCGCCACCGAAACACCAGAGGTTACGGTCATGTTTGGGAAAATATCGATTCTCGCAAGTATTCCAATGGGACTGGCTCTTTTAGCTGGAGCCTTGATTCCTCTTCAAGCCACCAGCAATGGCGCCCTTGGCCGTGAGCTTGGACATCCACTGTGGGCTGCACTCACCTCGTTAATCGTCAGCTCTGCTGTATTGATCGCAACCATCGTCGTTCTTCGTCTACCGCAGCCCAACATCGCGGGGGCCTTGCAGGGGCCCTGGTGGCTTTGGATCGGCGGGTTCAGTGGTGCCATTTATGTGGCAATGGCCACCTTCCTGCCGCCAAAACTTGGGGCTTCGAACTACATTCTGTTCGTGATGGTGGGTCAAGTCATAGCCGCAATGCTTATCGATCACTTTGGCCTCTTAGGCCTAACTGCGAAGCCAATCAATTTGGTTCGGATTGCAGGGGTGCTGATCATCCTCTTCGGCCTGATAGTGGTTCAAGCCGGCTCAAACAAAACTCCTGCTAGTTCCGACAACGTGGTGCAAGCCCCTTCCGCACACGTGAGCCTGAAGTAAACCAAATCCTCCCTTTTGGCTGATTTTGCTCCCAAGCACCTGTCCTTTTTATTCCGGTCGACGCACTTAGTCGTACCAACGCATGCGGCTTGCGTGCGAAAAGCCGAGAAGTTGTTCTCGTGTGGCAAGAGGTGCATATGAACGGTCGTTCAGCACTCTATTATCGTTAACTGATTGAGGTGAATTTATGAGTATCGTTAAACTGCAATTCAGTGATGACCGTCCGAACGCTGTTGGCCTTGAAGACGTGAACGCCGTACTGCGAAGCGTAGGAGTTCGTGCAAGCACAGTGAGCATTCCGGAGGCGGCCAAACCCATCTTGAACGCATCGCAGTCCCGAGCCATCACCGAGGCAGAGCAAGAAGAACTGATCAAGCTCTTCAGCCTGAACCGCGCCCAACTTCTGGAACAAATCGAACTGGCTGGCCGTGTACCTGAAACCCCACGTGGAGGCCTGCTTGGTACGCGTCAGCCTGGCATAGCCCCTTATCCCAAGGTCTACGACATGCTGGCGATTCCGGACGATTACCGCGCAACCGTTCTGGAAACCTTTGGCCGCTTCCACGTCAACATGGCGCGCAACGGTGTTGGGATCGATGAAGTGATGACTGTCGTATCGGGTGGCCCCTTCACCTGGATGTTTGTTCTCCCGGACGCTGTGGTGGTACGACTGACTGTTGGCCCTGCTACTGAAGAAACCGCGATCCGCTTGAGCTACCCAGGCATGGGTATCCACGCAGGGTACATGGATGCTAAACAGGGATTGGTCGTGGCGTATGCCCATGGCCCTGAAGAGTTCGACATGCACTACGACGAGCCGACTGCGCCGAATCCACAACTGTTGAACACCAACCCTTGGGTGGACTTCTCCGGCGACATGCCGACCTTGTTTGACAAAATCAGCTAAGTCTTTCTCAGCGACCCTTCGCGCTTTTCGGTGCGAAGGGTCGTTCTCTGCCTTAGGAGACAACCGAATGTCTATTTTCAAAGTTCAGCACATCGATCACGTAGTCCTGCGCGTTAAGGACATGGAAAGAAGTCTGGAGTTTTACATTGAAGTTCTCGGGTGCTTGGTCAAGAAACGCAACGATCAATACGCGATGATCCACCTTGCAGCAGGGAGCTCAATGATAGATCTGGTAGATATCGATGGCCCTCTAGGTGCCATGGGCGGCGGGGCACCAGGGAAAGAGGGACGCAATGTCGATCACTTTTGCCTTCGTGTTGAACCGTTCGATGAGACGACGATTCTCACCCACCTTCAAAACCATGGAATCGCCGCTGAAAAGGCAGTAACCCGGTATGGAGCAGAAGGCGTTGGCCCATCGATTTACTGCTTCGATCCAGACGGTAATCAAGTCGAACTGAAAGGCCCGGCGCAAGCGGAAACCATGTGACTCAAAATCACGTGTCCTTGCTGCAATCCAAGATCGCTTGGCGGATCCACCTATTGGCAGGATCCGCGTCTTTACGGGTATGCCAAGCTTGCTGATACGATAGTACGGGTAGATCCAGGGGGGCATCGAATGTTCGAAGCGTCGGATAATTGTCCAGCCCTCTAGCCGCCCAGCTGGCAACGGTGAGAATAAGATCCGTACCGGCAATCAGCTCGATAGCCGCACTCCAATGAGGTAACGCCACAGCGATTCTACGGCGCAGTCCCATGCTTGCCAGCACTCTTTCAATCTCGTCATTGGCGTCGGGCCGCAACGCGAGCATTACATGTGGACGTTCCAGCCATTCTTCCAACGTCAGGCGGCCACACTCCGGCAGGGCCTTTTCGTCGGCAAGGCTAACGAAGTGCTCTGGGAAGAGCCCCTGCACATGGATGCCTTCTGGATATTCCGGAAAAATGCCCAGCGCTACATCCAGTTCACCGTCCGCAAGTTGGGCCATCATGCTTTCCCGGCTCGCTTGACTCACAGCAAGATCAACTCCGGGTGCGACGCTGCGAACGTGACGCACCAGTCTTGGCAGTATTCGGCGAGTAGCATAGTCCGACAGTGATAACCTGAAACGTGCTTGGGATTTACCTGGATCGAAGTCAGAAGCCCCTATTAAGTCGTTGAGGTGTCTGAGTGCCTGCTCAAGCGGTGCAAGCAAGCCTTGCGCTCTGGCGGTGAGCACCATTTTCCCGTCGCGGCGGATAAGCAACTGATCGTCAAAATGCGCTCGAAGCTGAGCGAGTGCATGACTGACCGCTGGCTGACTTTTATGAAGACGAACCGATGCTCGGGTTACGTGCCGCTCCAAAAGTAATGCGTGGAGGGTCAGCAATAGATTCAGGTCGATTCTTCGTAGCTCTTCCAGCATTGGCTCGGATCTGCATGGTTTGTCAGGAGAGCGTATCAAACCGTCTTGGTTGGTGACAGCTCAGCTCAACCGACACTTTGGGAGCTTAACGATTGCCAATTGGGGAGGACTGATATTTCTGAACCGATAACGATTCGGCGAAAAGGTCGTAGGTTCCTTCGTCGGAGGGTTACCAAGATTTATCCATGCATAGGCTTTATGCATGCTTTAAACGCCAGACTCCCCACCAGGGGAGGGGGCTATCAAAGTGTTGGGCCAACCATCTAGGATTCAGTGGGTGCGAAAAGGGTGCGGTTGCATCAATGGCCTGTGTCGCGCAGGGACTCTGTGAGGCGCCGGCCGTGAACTGTTACATGCTCTGATGCCAACTGTTCCGATAGAGCAGCATCGCCACTAAGAATGGCGTCTACAAGCGCTTTATGCTCCGGGTAAATCGAGGCAGCGCTCTCGACCATTCGGTTGGTATGCAGGATGTACAGCAGTACGGTATCAATGATCAGAGCGTACTGCTGTAAAAGCCTTTTATGATTGGCGATGCTGACGATGGTCTTATGTACTGCCAAATCAGCCTCTGCAATCGCCCTCCAATCCTTCCGTTGCGTAGCAAGTTTAAGCGTCTTCAACGCCGCGGTCAGTGCCTTCTTGCCTTCGATATCAATGTTCTCTGCTGCTAGTCGAGCAGCCAATCCCTCTAGGCAGCTACGTAGCGTGTACAGCTCTCTTGCGTCATCGGATGAAAGGGAAAAAACCTCCCAGCCGGTATATGCGTGCTGCACCACAAGCCCTTCACTTGTTAAGCGTTGTAATGCTGCTCGAACAGTTGATCTTGACAGCCCAACTTGAGCAGCGAGTCCAATCTCGGTGAGCCGAGAACCTAGGGCAAGCTGTCCGGAGATGATCGCATCGCGAATGCAGTCCGCAGCCTTACGGTCTAGGCTGCGGCGGTCGATATTCTCGCCCGCTATAGAAAGAAGATTTTTTTGGGTCATATCAGCATCTTGATGTGATGAAAACCCGCTGTCAACAGTTAACAATCAGACACAAGCGTTACTCACAAAGAGGGTAGTGAATAGGTGACGAATCGCTGTTGACCGGGTGGAGCAATGGGGATAGATTCGGCATTGTCGATTGTTAACAATTATTCTAAGACAATTAACTGTGTGGAGAAAAAAATGCGTATTGAGCACGTAGAAACGATCGCATGCGATGCCGGATGGCGGAATTACCATTACCTAAAGATCGTCACTGACAACGGAATTGTTGGCTGGGCCGAGTACGATGAAGCTTTCGGGCCTTCTGGTTTGACAGCCGTGATTGAGAAAATTGCGCCACGCCTAATTGGTAAGCCCGCGAATAGCCACGAAGCAGTTATTGGGCCGATAGCTGCCACTTTCCGACCAGCCCCGCATGGTTTGAGTGCAGAAGCATTAGGTGCAATAGAAAATGCCTTGCTGGACATTAAGGGTAAAGCGCTAGGGGTTCCCTGCCACGAAATACTTGGCGGTAAGCACAGAGACACCATTCCGGTTTACTGGTCACACTGTGCTACATGGCGAATCAACCATCCGAAATTTTATAGCCCTGTGATTACTGATCTTGATGGTGTTAGACGAGCGGGACGTGAGGCGCGTGAGCTCGGCGTTCCTGCTGTCAAAACGAACCTTTTTCTGAATGATGAAGCTGGCATGCGCCAATGGATGCCAGGTTTTGCAGCACCCTATGATCCATCACTGAATGTGGATAAAAAGCTTGTAAATAGTGTTCGTGCTCATCTTGATGCTCTCAAGGAAGGTATTGGCTCCGAAACGGAGCTAATGATTGATCTGAATTTCAACTTCAAAACTGAAGGTTTTGTTAAAATAATTCAAGAGCTGCGTGATTACGATTTTCTATGGATTGAACTTGATAGTTACAATCCAGATGCACTTGCTTATATTCGAGAGCGTAGCCACGCGCCAATTGCGGCATGTGAAACCCTTTTTGGTATTCGTCAATACTTACCATACCTCCAACGTCAGGCTGTTGACGTTGCGATAGTAGACGCTGTCTGGAATGGAGTTTGGCAGTCAATGAAGATTGCTCATGTCGCAGATGCTTTCGATGTGAATGTCGCGCCTCACAATTTCTACAGCCACCAAGCTACAATGATGAATATCCATTTTGCCGCAGCTGTACCAAATCTTCGAATTATGGAACATGATATTGACCGGCTCGCTTGGGATAAAGATCTATTTACCCACGTTCCCGAAATTAAAAATGGTGCGATCGTCGTTCCTGATACTCCTGGTTGGGGGTGTGACCCAATTGAGGATAAAATGAAAGCCCATCCGCCACGTGTGTTTAAGGGATACCTCGGCTTGTAAGTATATAAACTACTTAAGGTTGGGGGGATAAAACCTCCCGATCATTAAATCGATGGGAGAATAAAAATGATAACCTCTCAAAGTATGGCTTTCAAAGTAGCTCCAGTAGTTTTGGCCAGTAGTCGTTCCTATCATCTGGTTGATAATGATCAGGGGAAAGTAAATGTATAACAAAAACAATAAATCATGCCAAGCTTCGAATTTAAATGTTAATGATTGCGACAAGCAAAGAATCTATAAAAAAATAACGATGAAATTAATTCCGTTTTTGTTTGTCTGTTATGTTTTTGCTTACTTAGATCGAGTTAATATTGGCTTTGCAGCATTACATATCAAGCAAGATCTCGGGTTTTCCGAAGCTGTTTATGGGCTTGGCGCGGGGATGTTCTTTATAGGCTATTTTTTATTCGAGGTTCCAAGTAATCTGATTTTAGAGAAAGTCGGCGCGCGATTGACTCTCATGCGGATTATGATCGTTTGGGGGCTGATATCTGGTAGTTTTGCATTTATTCAAACACCGATGCAGTTCTATATAGCTAGATTTCTGCTTGGAGCATTTGAAGCCGGATTCTTTCCTGGCATTGTGCTCTATTTGACTTTTTGGTACCCGGCAGCAATGCGGGGAAAGATTATCGCGATGTTTATGTCGGCGATCGCTGTTGCAGGGATCATAGGGGGGCCTGTTTCCGGTTGGCTATTAGCTAATATGGATGGCGTTTATGGCTGGAAAGGTTGGCAATGGATGTTTGTAGTAGAAGCCATTCCAACGGTACTGCTAGGTTTTACAGTCTATTTTGCACTCGCCAACCGACCTAGGGAAGCTAAGTGGCTGTCAGAACAAGAAAAGTACATTGTCATTAATGCTCTTGAGGAGGAAAATTCTGAGCAGCTGCAAAAGACAAGTCATTTCAAACATGCCTTGACCGACCCGCGTTTATATATTTTGGGCGCAGTATATTTTACAATATCAGCCAGTCTGTACGTTATTAGCTTTTGGCTTCCTACACTAATACGAGAACATGGAGTGTTAAATTCTCTTGATATTGGGATGCTAACAGCTGTTCCTTATTTGGTAGGTGTCTGTGGCATGATTTTAATTAGTAAGCATTCTGATAGAACGCAGGAGCGCCGATGGCATGTCGCACTTTGTATGCTGGGTGGATGTGTTGGTCTTGTTGTAACTGGGTTGTTTGGTGAGAGTCTCATGGTATCCATGATTGCTCTAACTTGCGCTACCACTTGTATTCTTACTGCGATGCCTGTTTTTTGGACAATTCCCACTTCATATATGAGTGGTTCGGCTGCAGCAGGAGGCATTGCAGCTATAAACTCAATTGGGTTGCTTGGAGGTTTTACAAGTCCTGCTCTTATTGGTTGGATCAAGAGCTCGATTGGGACGATAGACTATGGGCTTTATATATTTGCTGGGTTGTTGGTTGTAGGTTCAATAGTATTGCTTAAAGGAATATCTGCCTCTATGCTTAGCCACCCAGGAGGGCGTGGAGAACACTCAAGCTCCGAGCATATAAAGGCATGCGCAAGGCAATTAGGTTGATATGACGATTAGGCGATCGGCCTATTTTGTACTGTGATTGCTTTTGTCGATACGTTTGAGTGTGTGGATTAACTATGATAAGCGCGGCTGTCATGAGGGCTGTATTTCAGGTGCCGGAATATTTGATGTGTTTTTGTAAGGCTGATTAGAAAAGGACGCACCCTACAAGCATACACTGTTGTTAGTGGTCTTTGCTTCTACTGCGCACGCAACTGTATTTATACTGCCTTCTTTATACCTACAGTCGTACGAGCATTGATGCTTGGTTGGTCGATGGAAATTTGCTCCAAAGCAAAGGTTTGAAGAGGGTGGAGGGTACGCCTACTCACGTAGAGGTCTAGCTTATTAGCGATGAGAGCACGTTTCGTGGCGTGCCCTCATCGCTTTGAGTTGAACCATAGTGCCAAGACAGCTAGTATGCATGTATCAAACATTTAGGTATGCTTATGAGCACGCGTTCAGACCTTTTAACTACTGCCGAATTATTGCTGCGTACCAAAGGCTACTCTGCATTTAGCTATGCTGATTTAGCTCAAGAAATTGGTATTAAAAAAGCCAGTATTCATCATCACTTTCCTACAAAAGAAGGGTTGGGTATTGCAGTTATTGAGAGCTATCTTTTTAGATTTACTAAAAATTTAGATCTTATTAACGAGGAGAATTTCGATACCATCATTCGTCTGAAAGCATTTTCATCTCTGTTCGTTGATAGCTCGAAAAATGGGATGTTACCTCTATGCGGTGCACTTGCAGCTGAATTGTCTGCTTTACCTGATAGTCTTAAAGAACTGACTAAAAAGTTTTTCGAAATACATATTTCATGGTTGGAAGAAAATATTGCGAAGGGTCAGGCTGAGAAGATTCTAAAGGCAGACTTCAATCCTAAAGAAATTTCACGCGCTATTTTGAGCTTGCTTGAAGGTAGCAGCTTCGTTTCTTGGGCGCTCAACGATAATGTTGTAGACCAATCGGGGTTCGATTTTATTTTGCAGAAAATTATCATTTCGTAATTTCTATCTAGAATACGATTTGATGACTCCTTCCGTATTTCTTCTTAAGTCATTGTTTTTGCCCATCTTTTAGATGGGCCCCATCTCGTAACGTCTTAGATACTCTGTAGATTTTCTCTGCATAGGTTGAATCTTCCCGCTCGAATACTAAACTCATGCCGAATTAGTCTGGCGTAGCGCCGTATCTGCCTGTCTGTTCTGGCAGGTAGCGTATCGACGCACGTCTTGTTTTATAAGGCTTTGGAGGCATTGGTGTCATCAAGCTTTCTAGCGCAGGGATTATTTTTTCAAAAACTCTGTTGCAAGCCAACCTACCAGTTGGTAGGATTGTTTTGTCGCAAACAAACCCACACGAAACAATGCTCTCCACAGAGGATTTACCAAATGACAAATAATCTGAATGGTATTGATGTAGCCGCACTGCAGCAGTTTGCCCAAGGTGTAGCTGAGGATGCCGCCAAGCGGCACGCCAGCTTTAACGTCAAGACTCAGTGGAAAGGCCAAACACGCTCTGTGGCAAAAGTCAGCCGCTACAGCCTCGCCGGTGAGACCTATTCGCGTGATTTCGAAATCGTCGCCGATGAGCCAAATGAGTTGCTTGGCCAGAATACTGCGCCGAATCCTCAGGAACTGCTGATGGCGGCCCTCAATGCCTGCATGTCAGTAGGCTACGCGGCCAACGCTGCAATGATGGGAATCAAGATCCACAGTCTGGAAATTGAGACTGACGGTACCCTCGATCTACGTGGTTTTCTAGGTTTGGACGAGAGCGTTAACCCAGGCTACGACGAAGTAAGTGTTGTAATTCGTCTGCACACCGACGCGTCCCGTGAGCGTGTGGAGGAGCTGCATAAGAATGTGATCAAGACGTCGGTCAACTATGCCAACTTTTCTAGAGCTATTCGTATGGTGCCAACCCTCGAAGTTCTAGAAGACTGATTTTTCGGATTTGACACCTGCTGAACCCTAAAAGCGCCAGTTGAGGAATGCTCTCTGGCGTTACGGTTGTCGCAGTCTAGTTACCGGGAGCATGAAATGAACGATTTTTTTAAGGGTAAGAAACTGCTTGTCGTCGGTGGTACCAGTGGAATGGGCTTGGAAACTGCTCGTATGGTGCTGAAAGCGGGTGGCAGCGTAGTGCTTACTGGTAGCAAGCAAGACAAGGCAGACGCCGTCCGTAGCGAATTGAGCCCGCTTGGCCCGGTTTCAGTAATAGTCGCAAACCTCATGACAGAAGAGGGTATGAATTTCGTTCGTAACGAAATCAACACAAATCATAGCGATATCAGCTTGATGGTTAACTCCGCTGGTATTTTCATTCCCAAAGCTTTCACTGAGCACGACGAAGCTGAGTACGATATGTACCTGTCAATTAATCGTGCAACTTTCTTCATCACCCAAGCGGTGGTCAAGAACATGCTCGCCGCCAAGCGGGAAGGGTCAATTGTCAACGTTGGCTCCATCGGCGCACAGGCTGCTTTGGCAGGTTCGCCGTCCTCTGCCTATTCCATGGCTAAAGCAGGTCTGCATGCGCTGACCCGCAACCTTGCGATTGAATTGGCTCACTCGGGCATCCGCGTAAACGCCGTCTCTCCAGGAATTGTTCACACATCTATCTATGAGGGCTTCATGGACAAAGAGGCAATCCCAGAAGCGATGAAGTCGCTGAACGATTTTCACCCTCTGGGCCGAGTTGGCGTTCCGGAAGATGTGGCCAACACCATCGTGTTCCTGTTGTCGAATAAGACATCCTGGGTGACCGGTGCTATCTGGGACGTGGATGCGGGAATTATGGCTGTTCGTGCCTGATTTCAGCTAACGCTGTCTGATGGGAGTTGCCAAAGCCGACTCCCATTCCATCACTAAGAGTGCTGGGAGGTGTAATGGCTCGAGCGTTTAATCACGGCCATCAGCTGAGCTCAGCTGGCATCTACTGCCAGCTTTTGGTGTAGGGCGGCTTAGTCCTGGTCGCAGGAGTTTTCAATGTCAGGTTCGACAAGAGCAGCGCTGTTAAAAGTCGCGGAAAATCAGATGAGGTCTAAGGGCTACTCAGCATTTAGTTATGCAGATCTAGCCACGACGATTGGCATTAGAAAAGCCAGTATTCATCATCATTTCCCGACCAAAGAGTGTCTTGGCCAAGAGTTGATCAAAGACTCTATCAATCGCTTTGATGCGACCATTTTGTCAATTGAAGACGCTGATGACGATCCTTTGTTGCGGCTTCGAGCTTTCTCCCGTCTATTCGTCGACAGCGGGAATGAAGGGCTTCTACCGTTGTGTGGCGCACTGGCGGCAGAAATGGCAGCGCTGCCTTTATCACTTCAAGTGCTTACTCGAGTTTTTTTTGAGACACAACTTGACTGGCTACAGAGAACCATTAGCGAAGCAGCCATTCAGAAAGGATGGCTACTTTCCAGGCCCGCTCAATCATATGCATTCATGCTCTTGAGTGCATTAGAGGGGGAGTGCCTTATTGATTGGACATTAGGTAGATCAGCAGATCCCTTAGCTGGATTCGACTACATACTCGAATCCCTGGAGCAGTCAGCCGTAATGTCTGCTCGTCAGATCAGACATACCAAAAGCCTTCAACCGAGTTGTTAATAGTGGCTTTTAGTTTTCCTTAATAGCGACGCCTTTTATTCCCTTCACTAGAGAGAGAGTTATGAGCGGTATTCCGAAGAAATTCGTAGTTGATATTTGGTCTGATTATGTCTGTCCTTGGTGCTGGGTCGCTAAGCGTCGTTTTGAGAAAGCGCTTGAAAGCTTCCCTCACAAGGACAGCGTTCAAGTTAACGTTAAAGCTTACCGCCTTGCCCCGAACCATGTTGCTGAACCTATGGTAGGAGCCCTCAAGCGTAAATTGGGTAGTCCAGCCGCTGCTGTAACCATGATGAATACAGTTAAGCAATACGGCCAATCTACGGGGCTTGATTACCATTTTGAAACCATGATGTTTGGTGATACAGCGGATGCTCACGTATTAGTCAAAGCAGTCGAAGATGAAGTCGTGAAGAAAAACCTGGTGGAAGCGCTCTATGAGCAAAGTACCACCCAAGGTAAATCGCTGTTTGACAGGACAAGTCTAGAGGCGATAGCAAAGTCTGTAGGGGTATCTGATGAGTCGATTCGACTCGCGTGGTCAACCCCTGATCTGCGCCTTCAGATGCAGAGCGACGAGCGCGCAGCGGCTCAATTTGGGTCAGGCGTTCCTTTTTTTGTTTTCAATAATTCGTTCTCTGTTTCGGGTGCTCAGTCTCAAGAAGCTTTTCTTCAAGCACTCAACCAAATGTATTTGGAGTCAAAGGGTGAGGATGAGTCGTTTAATGGCCAGGTCTGCGGTCTTGATGGTTGTAATTGATGTTAGAGAGATTGCGGCACCTATTGGTGCTGCAATTTCTGTGTCTGAAATTGCATTGTGGGTGAGGTGAAAATGAACCGTATCGTAGACTTGAAAGCCGAACAGTTCACTCGATTCGTTGCAAAGGGGAACAGTGTCGTGCTGTTTTCGGCGTCTTGGTGCAAACCATGCCAAGAGATGAAGCCGGTCTTTCACGACCTTGCAGACAAGATGCATTCTCGCGCAGCCTTTGCAAGGATCGATGTGGCTGTTTCGCCGACGATTTCCCAAATGTATGGGATCCGGTCAGTGCCATCCTTGGCGATTTTTCACGAAGGGCGGTTGCGCTTAGTCTTGGCCGGCTCTCGTTCTGTTGCCGCGTTGAAGAAAGCAATCCTGGCTGATTTAAAGGACGTCTTATAGAGCGATCCTAGGATGGCTTCAGATTATTCTGCCTTCGTTGAGTTTCAAGCGTTCGGTGAAGTCACCTACCAAAATCAAATCTTCAGGACATTGGTGTTTCTAAGTGAACACACCATCTTTCTTATTGCTGGATTCGAGCCGTGACTCTGCTGTAGTCACCTTGAGGGATCACGTTCCATCACCATTGAAGATCGACACATGCCAGGCTCAGTGCAGCGCAAGGCGAGCGCTGTCTTATGAGGTGTGACTAATTTATGATGCTCAAATGATAAATTTGGATAGAGCATCATGAGTACACGTTCAGACCTTTTGACCAGCGCCGAGGTTCTGCTGCGCACGAAAGGCTATGCCGCCTTCAGCTATGCCGACCTTGCGGCCGACATCGGCATTAAAAAGGCGAGTATTCACCATCACTTTCCCACCAAGGAAGGCTTAGTAATTTCCATTGTCGAGAGCTACCTGTTCCGGTTTAAAAAGCAGCTGGACGCTATTAATGATGAGAACGTCAGTGTTGTCGACCGACTGAATGCTTTTGCCTTGATGTTTGCGCACAGCAGTCTAGACGAGATGCTTCCACTCTGTGGAGCCTTGGCCGCAGAGCTTCTGGCTCTACCTGAAAGCCTCAAAGAAATGACGAAGGATTTCTTTGAGATCCATCTCACTTGGCTTCAAGCAAATATTAAGCAGGGTCAAGATCAAGGAGAGCTCAAAGCCGACCTGGACGTAATCATAGTTTCTAGGTTCATATTGAATACTTTGGAAGGTGCGAGTTTTGTCGCTTGGGCGATGAGCGATGATTACGAAAAATCTTTGGGATTTGAGTTTATTCTGTCTAGCCTTAGAACTACCAGCATTCGTCACTGAAAGCTCTTGCCTACGAGTTTATGGTATTCGAAAGCTATCAATCTGATCATTTCAATTAGTTAAGTCGACTCTACAGCTCCATTCCCTTTTGAGCGCGCATCTTCCATCGCTGTATCTGTGGTATATCTTCCAGTAGCATCTAGATTTGGTCGCCTGACAAGAGCAGGCGGCCTTGGATCATTTGATTCAGGGCCGCGAGCCGATCTACGCTTATTTCAATGAGTGCGGGATAAATCCACCTGATAAATCACTCGGTGTTATCTGGAGTGCGATAGATTTGCAGCCAATGACGTGAAGGTTTGCTTGTAGGCGGTGCTTTTTCGTGATCGCGAATTGTACAGTACCGTCCATGGCGAGCGTCAACAGAGCTCTTAGCTGTATTCAAAGTGACCTCTTGAAACGATCCCCCATTTCGTCCCAGCACTTTGCCTGGGGTTATATAAACAGCCATAAAGCCTCCCTGACTTCTATCTATGTGGTGATGGCCTTGCGCCATCGATTCGTACGATTGCATAAAACCCACCCGATGCATAGAGCCGTGAGATGTCTTTTCATTGGGACACTCTCGCAGTGATTTTGTTGGTCACGACTCTAGCTGTGTTGTCATCTATATTCCCAACATCCTCGATGTAGCATATTTTTTCAAGGTTATTGGTATCGTTAACTCTATTGCAAGCCATCCTACTGCTTGGTAGCCTTGTTTTTCTTGTTGTCGAATCGCCCGAATTATTTGAAGAGGAATGTCCACATGAGCAGCAACCTGAATGGTATCGATGTAGCAGCACTGCAGAGTTTCGCCGAAGAAGTTGCTGGGGATGCGGGCAAGCGCAACGCGAGCTTCAACGTTAAGACCGAGTGGAAAGGCCAGACTCGTTCCGTAGCTAAGGTCAGCCGTTACAGCCTGGCCGGTGAAACCTATTCCCGCTACTTTGAAATTGCAGCAGATGAGCCGAATGAATTGCTAGGCGAAAACACCGCGCCTAACCCTCAGGAACTGCTGATCGCTGCTCTCAACGCCTGCATGTCGGTTGGCTATGCCGCTAATGCCGCGATGATGGGCATCAAAATTCACAGCCTGGTGATTGAGACTGATGGCACCCTCGACCTGCGCGGCTTCCTGGGCATCGACGAAAGCGTTAACCCAGGCTACGACGAGGTGAGTGTTGTAATTCGCCTGCACACAGATGCCTCGCGTGAGCGTGTAGAGGAGTTGCACAACGTAGTGCTCAAGACTTCGGTCAACTACGCAAACTTCTCTAAAGCCATCCGCATGCTCCCTAAGCTCGAAGTCATCGAAGGCTAACCATTTGCTTGAAATTGCTGCCATGCGGTCTTCATCTCTCTCTGCGCAGGATAGTTTATGCAGGCCCCTTCAAAAAAACATGTCGCCGATATCTGGTCTGATTTTGTGTGTCCCAGGTGCTGGATTGCCAAACGTCGTTTTGAAAGCGCGCTTGATCGTTCCGGCATAAAGGACGATGTACAGGTCAATTTTCGGGCGTATCGGCTCGCCGCAAATAAAGCTCCAGAACCTATGATCGGGGCCTTAAAACGTATGCTTGGCAATCCAGCCTCCGCTGATGAAATGATGAGTGCGGTCAGTAAATACGGGCATGTCTATGGGCTGGACTACCGCTTCGACACCATGAAGTTTGGCGATACTGCTGATGCTCACGTCTTGGTGAAAGCAGTTGAAGATACTGAAGTGAAAAAGAGCCTGGTGGAGGCGCTGTATGAGCAAAGTACGAGCCATGGTAGATCACTCTTTGATCGTTCTAGTTTGGAAGCGATTGCGAGAGAAGTGGGCGTGTCGGATGAATCAATTCAACTTGCATGGTCATCCGAGGGACTGCGCAATGAGATGAAAGACGATGAGTATTGCGCCGTTCAATTGGGTTCGGGCGTACCGTTGTTTGTTTTTGATAGCTCGTTCTCAGTGTCGGGCGCACAGCCTGAGGCTGTTTTTCTCGAGGCGCTCAATAAAATGGTAGTTAACGCGAACTACGAGGACAGCTGAATGATGGGGCAAGTCTGCGGCATTGGCGACTGCAAAATTTGACTGGAATGGATGTGTGGTACTCACGAGGTGCCGTTTTCTTTAATAATAAACGTGAGATCCTGATGAGCCGTATCGTTGAGTTGAACGCACCCCAATTCGCCCGTTTCGTAGCAAAAGGCTTCAGTGTTGTGCTGTTCTCAGCATCTTGGTGCAAGCCCTGTAAAGAGATGAAACCTATCTTCCTGGACTTGGAGGAAAAGCTCCATGCTCTGGCTGTATTTGGGAAAACTGATGTCGCGGTATCGCCGACGATTGCGCAGATGTATGGCATCCGTGCGGTTCCGTCCTTGGCGGTATTCCATGAAGGACGGCTACTACGAGTCATCGCTGGATCCAGATCAGTTTCAGAGTTGAAAAAGGCGATTATTAACGAGCTGGAGGATGCCAGCTAAACCTGGGATCCTCCGCTATCAATCAGCTACGGGGCGCGCTGCGTCGAACTGGCGTTTTTCCCCGGCCCCTCGTCGATAGAGTGGGCGCGATCTTCATTGAAGATTTCCGTTAGTAAGGCGTTGGCTCGTTTGTAAGCGTCGTACTTAAACTCAGTATCGTCCTCGGGTTGTGCGGCCATTTCCTCTAGCATCTCCAAGTTAAGACGACGGAATCTATCCGCACGCTCACGGGCCTCGTAACGACCGACACCCAGTTGCTCCAAGGCCTTGCGTCCAAGGGACAATGCGCTTTCAAATGTTTCTCGTTCGACGGCCTCTATACCCATCTGACGTAGGGTAATGATGTGCCCCATATCGCGAGCACGTACTACCAGCTTCAGAGACGGAAAATGCTCCTGAGCTAACTTTGTCAGTGCCAAGTTATCGTCCTGATTGTCAATGGCGTTAATCAAAACGACGGCTTGGGCAGCACCAGCAGCGTGCAGTAGATCGAGGCGGGTGGCATCCCCATAGAACACCTTGACACCGAACTTACGCAGCGTCTCGATATGGTCTGGATCATGATCCAGCACCACAACCTCAAAGCCACAGGACATCAACAGGCGTCCAGCGATCTGACCAAATCGTCCGAATCCAGCAATGATCACCCGAGGATTGCTCTGGTCAATGGTGTCCGCTTCTTTACTGCCCTTTTTGCTCGACGACTCCAGGTGATTGAGCAAAAGGATCAACAAGGGCGTTACACACATCGACAAAGCCACTGCCAAAGTCAGGCTTTTACCCCAAGGATCGACCAAGATACCGGCGACTGTCGCGGCACCAAATACGACAAAGGCGAACTCACTGCCTTGGCCAAGGAAGACTGCCTGCCATGATCGCTGGTCACTTGGCACGTTCAGGAAGCGACCCAGGAGCTTGATCACTAGCAGCTTGATCACGATAAAACCTAGGGTCAGGGTGAGGACTTTCAGCGGAGCATCAATCAGAGTGCCGAAGTCAATCGACATACCCACGCCTATAAAGAACAGGCCGAGCAATAGTCCCTTAAAGGGTTCGATATCGCTCTCAAGGGCATGCCGATACTCCGAGCTCGCCAATAAAACACCGGCTAAGAAAGCACCCATTGCCATGGATAAGCCCGCCTCTTCCAACAAGAGGCCGAACCCGAATACCAAGAAAAGCGCGACAGCACTGAATATTTCTCTCAGGCCAGAGCGCGCTACAAAGCGTAGGACGGGACGAGATACGTACTGCCCCAAGAGAACCACTGCGACAATTGCCCCGACGATTTTGGCGATGGACAGTGCTAGCTCTGCGCCAGTGGGTGTCCCACCATTTGCTGCGAGCAGAGGAATCATGGCCACGAGTGGAATTGCTGCGATGTCCTGGAAAAGCAACACGGCAAAGCTACTGCGACCCACGGCGGTGGAGGTCATGTTTCGCTCGTTCATCGCCTGCATGGCAATAGCGGTTGAAGATAGGCTCAATGTTAGCCCGACCAACAATGCAGCCGTCCAATTCAAGCCAAGTGCAGCGCAAAACATTGCGATGGCCGCACCGCATACCAGCATCTGCAGCGCGCCGCCGCCGAAGACCATGCGGCGCATGGCCCAAAGACGTTTGGGGTCGAGTTCGAGACCAATGATGAACAGCATCAGTACCACGCCAATTTCAGCAAAGTGCAGTATGGACTCGACATTGGTCACAAGCTTCAAGCCCCATGGGCCGATTAGGCAGCCGGCTATCAGGTAACCTAAAACCGGGCCAAGTCCTAACCGAACGGCGATTGGGACTATCAAGGCAGCTGAGCCCAGGTAGATGAGCATTTCAATCAGGCTATGAGTGTCCATCAATCATCCTTCCATGAGTTCAGGCACTCGCCATAACGGCGAATTTGCTTAGTCAGTGCGGTTTTATCAGCTCGGTACGCACCGTGGACTGCCACCGGTTTTAGCCAATGCATCCCGCAGTAATTCGCCGTTGCTTGTAGAGGTTGGGATAGAACCGGAAAACCTGGGTAGTCGCCGCCCTCAAAATGGTCTTGCTCTCCGCCCGTGGTTACAGCCCACAGTAGGTGTTTGTTTTTGAGGGCAGCAGCGCCGGGGCCATAAGCCCAGCCTTGGATGAAGACCTTATCAATCCATAGCTTCAAAAGTGGTGGGTAGCTGTACCAGTACAAAGGATGCTGCAGAACCAGCAGGTCAGCCTGTTCCACGGCCACCTGCTCGGCTTCAACGTTAATATTGAAGTCGGGATATAGGTCGTAAAGGGAGCGAACAACGACATCGGGATTGTTAGCAGCCAACCTGAGCATCAATTTATTGATGTTGGATTTTTCAGGATAAGGATGGGCATAAATGATCAGAATCACTGAGTTAACCCCACAAACCTGGCGTTCATTAAGAACGGAAAAAGCTCCCTGATCGTTGAGCATAAACGCACTCAACGATCATGGAGCTAATAATTTAACGACGAAGCCTTATTGACCGGCTTGCAGCTTCAATACGTCTTGCGCAGTCACAGGGTTGCCAGCAATACCCCAGTCCCCGCTCTTGACCTCCTCGAAGATGACCCATGTGAGGGCTCGCATGTTTTCGCCTTCCACCGACACCATAGCGTCAGTTACTTTGCGAATGACCTCGGCTTTTTGCTCGTCGGAAAATACGCCTTCAATGCCCTTGATAGTCACGAGTGGCATGGTGTGCTCCTGATTGCTTGAAAATGATTGTCAGGCGTTGGTCGCTGCGTATTCCGGATAGTCTGTGTAACCCTTGTCAATCGAACCGCTGACACCATAGTAGGTTGTGCGATCGCCTTCCGACAGTGGCCAGCCGTTCTGCATACGCTCCACCAGATCTGGGTTGGCAATGTAGGCAGTACCGAAGGCGATTAAGTCGAGCTCGCCTTTGGCTAGTTCAGACTCTGCAATATCTTTGGTGAAGCCGCCGGCTGCCATCAAAGTGCCTTTGTAAGCTTCGCGGAATGCGGCACCAAAACCTGGAGGGGTTTGTGCGGCTAGGATGGTTGGCTGGTAATTCAGGTGAACGAATGCAAGCTCGCGATCATTAAGTGCATCAGCCATGCTCATCCAAGTTTCTGCTTCGCCATCGTATACGCCGAAGTCATACAGGCGGCCAAATGGCGAGAACCGTACACCTATCTTGGAACCGCCGATTTCAGCAGCAATTGCGTCAATGGTTTCAAGCAGGAAACGCTGACGATTGGCGATAGAGCCCCCGTACTGGTCGGTACGAGTATTCAGGGCGCTGCTCAGGAATTGATCGAACAGGAAGCCATTGGCAGCCATGATTTCGATACCGTCAAAACCCGCGTCAATAGCCATGCGAGCAGATTTAACGAAATCCGCAATAACGCGTTTCACTTCGTCAGTTGTCAATGCGCGTGGTGCGGAAGGCTGAACCGGGCCAGATTTTTCAGGCTCTATCCAAGCATATACCGTGGTATCTACCGCAGGGACAGTACCCGAGGAGACTGGCACTATGCCGTGCACCGAAACATGGGACATACGGCCAACATGCCAAAGTTGCGCAAAAATTTTCCCACCCTTGGCATGCACTGCATCTGTGACTTTACGCCAGCCTGGCAAGTGCTCTTTAGCGTAAATCCCTGGGGTATATAGGTAGCCACGAGCCTCGTCGGAAATTGGCAGCCCTTCAGTGATCAGCAGTCCAGCAGAAGCACGCTGCGTGTAGTACAGCGCGTTGGATTCATTTGGAATGTTGTTCAACGTTCTTGTGCGAGTCATTGGGGCCATGACAACGCGGTTCTTTAGAGATGTACCGGCCAGATCGTAAGGTGTGAACAGCTTATTCATGATTAGTCTCGACGTCGTGTGATGGTGCAAGGTCGCGTTTGATTTACGACTTGTCGAACGCGTCGAGTACGTGGGTGCTATACACCAGTGCAGCACCGGCGTTCATGTTGATGGCTACACTCAGTGCTTCAGCAACTTCCTCGCTTGTAACACCGAGCTTCTTGGCTTCCGCTGCGTGGAAAGCAATGCAACCATCGCATCGAGTCGTAACGGCTACTGCTAAGGAAATTAGCTCGCGAGTCTTTGCATCCAGATGGTTTGTTTTGCTACCGGCAGCGCCGAGTGCAGCCATGCCCTTCATGGTCTCCGGGGACAAGCCGTTGAGTTCTACCAAACGAGTGTTGATGTCTTTACGGGTCTGCTTCCAGTCTTGCATGGGATTCTCACTTGGGCGTTCAGCCCGGTTAGTGGCGCGAGGAAATGTGGAACTGGATCAAATCTACCATCCAGTTGGTAGGCTTGCAAGGGGCGTGATAGAATTTGGCACACTAGACATATTGTCATCGATGGTTCAATGCTCAGATCGATGCCTAGAGCATCTACGAATACTGTTTTAGATTGTATTTATTACAATCCTAGTAGATGGTAGTTTTTTACGCTCGACAGCAGGACGGGCTTTGAGTGTTAAGCGTCATTAGAATCATGCAGTTAGAGGAGGTTGTTGATGAATTACCTAGCGCACTTGCATTTGGGCGGTCAGGAGCCTCAGCAGCTCCTGGGGAGTCTCTATGGGGATTTTGTAAAGGGAGCGCTTGCAGGCCATTTTCCTTTACAGACTGAAGAGGCAATCAGGTTGCATCGCCGAATTGATGTGTTCACTGACTCCCATCCATTGGTCAAAAGGGCGTTAGGACGATTTCGAGTGGCAAGGCGTCGTTATGCAGGAATTGCACTAGACATGTTTTTTGATCATTGCTTGGCTCGCGATTGGGAGCACTTTGCTGATGAGCCTCTGGAGGCTTTCGCAAAAAAGGTCTATGTCATTTTAAAAAATGAGCCTGCATTGCCGGAACGCCTGGCTCAGATCGTTCCGTCCATAATCAGAGAAAATTGGCTTGGTGCGTATAAGGATTTTTCAATGATTGGTCATGGGCTCGAAGTCATTTCACAGCGTCTATCCCAGCCAGAAGGCCTGCTTGGCGCCTACGAGGAGCTGTCAGCGTTATATGAGCCTCTGAGTGAGGATTTTCAAGAGTTCTATCCAGTGTTGTGGCAGTACGCACAAGCCGGTTTAGGTGCATCAAAGACACCTCAGTGAGCTTATTTGCCTAACAGGTTAGGCTGTTCAGTAGCTTAGTTGGACTTTAGGGATAAGCTCATCTTGGAATTATTCCATGGTCAATTGCATATTTTATCAAAGCAGTGGGTTTGTCGATATTAAGCTTGCGCCGGATGCTGAGACGATGAGTTTCAACGGTTCTGACACTAATATCCAATACTCGTGCCATTTCCTTATTGTTCAACCCTTGAGCCATTTTATATAGAACTTGGTTTTCCCGTGGGGTTAGCTCGTTCGAATTACCCTCGTCAAGAAGGAGTTTTTGCGCGATTTCAGCACTGTAGAACGTACCTCCGTTAGTAATCGCTTCAATGGCAGCGATAATTTCTCTGGAAGGGGAATTTTTCAATACATAACCACTCGCGCCTGAACGCAAGGATTCACTCACATACTCTTTACGGTCATGCATGCTCAATATGAGTATTTTCAGAGATGGGTGTCTGTCGCGTAGAATTCTCGTTAACTCTAGGCCGTTAATGTCTGGAAGGTTAATGTCGACCAAGAGAAGATCAGGATTACAGTGAATCACCATCTCCAATGCCCCTGCGCCGTTTTCAGCTTCTCCAACGACGTCCACATTAGGTACTACGCTGAGAAGTGCTCTGATTCCATCGCGAACAAGGGAGTGATTATCTACTAGGGCTAAACGGATAATTGTTGATGCGCTCATTAAGGGGTATCCACTATTAAGGTATAAAGAGAGTCAAATTTCTGTACAAGGCATGCTCATTGGTATAGTTATATCCAGTTCGCTTCTGCCTGGTATTGATACGAGCTGCAGTTCACCACCGAAATGTTCTACCCGCTCGCGTATATTTCTAAGTCCGATACCAGAATGACGGCGCTCAACTTTAGCAACATTAAAACCGATGCCGTCATCAACAATCGTTAAACGTACGGACTGTTTAGTTCCGTATAGCGTAATGGATACATTTTTTGCAAGGGCGTGCCTTTCGATGTTGGATAATGCTTCCTGAACGATTCGAAAAAGCGAAATGGGTACTCCTTCATCGAGCAGGCACTCGAACTCATTAGCCTCAAAAGTTACTGTCAGGCCGCTGCGTTGCTTGAATTCCTCTGAAAGTTGCCCTATCGCAGCAGGCAGCCCGAGAGTATCCAAGAGTGATGAGCGTAAGCCATGAGAAATACTTCGAACTTCCCCGATGGCCTCTCCGAGGCGCAATGTAGCCTCTTTCAAAATACTTGCTCCTCGGGCTTCACCGCTATCAAGCAGAATTCCTGCTAGCTCGAGCTGATACTTAATTGATACGAGGACTTGGCTTATACCATCGTGCAGCTCTCGGGAAACACGCGAGCGTTCTTCTTCTTGAAGGCTCACGATTCGCTGGTTCAATCGTTGAAGCTTAGTGTCTGCTAACCGATGTTCACTCAGGTTCAAGGTCATACCGCTTGCAAAAACGAATAAGACTGCCACAAGCGCGACCACGGCAATCGAGACCATTGTCTTGCGGATACCGTTAGCTACTTCATCACGGGCTTGTTGAGTTGCACGTTCTACGTCCTCAAGATAGATACCGGTACCAATCATCCAACCCCATTGCTCCAAAAGTTCGACATAGGCAAGTTTTTCAGTCACTTGCCCGGACGACGGTTTGTTCCAGGCATAGCGTTGAAACCCCTCGCCAGATTGAGCACTTTTTAGTAACGCTTGAATCACTAGCAGACCGTGAGGATCCCTCATATCCATGAGGTCTTTACCTACCAGTTCGGCCTGTCGTGCATGCATCAGGCTACGCCCTTGGCGGTCGTAGACGAAAAAGTAACCATTAACTCCGAAGCTCAGCTTCCTGAGTTCGTCCAAAACCTTTTGCTTGGCATGCTCGTCGCCTTGTCCGTCTTTGTATAGAGGAGCAATCAGGCTTTGTGCCATTGCAACATAATTCTTAAGCTCAGCACGCTTACTGACCAATATACTGTCTTCTATCAGCTGTGCTTGTTGGTCGCCCAACTTATTGTTCAGAGAAATCACAAGTGCGCAGATAGCGGCAATAGCTAGCACAAGGGGAAAGATCCCCAGTGCGACGATTTTGTGTTTGAGCTGCATAGTTACTCCTGCCCAGGCTTTGCCGACGACTGGCTGTTTGGACTCCTAGAATCTGAAGTCACTGAAGTTTCAGCATCTTATGTCAAAGCTAAGGGCGCCGAGTAGTTGAAATGCGCCTAATGACGACAACATTTGGACGATTCAACCACCGTGTCAGTATTACTACGTAGTTCGAGTCGCGTAGTTCTGCGGATTTATTTGTAGTGGGTATACGCGGATATTGGCCGGTGCCGCAAAGCGGACACAAATATAAAAATCATGGTCGACAGACCTACAGGCTGTCGACAGGAGACACGTAATGACCCAACTGGCTAAACACATTGCCTGGTTTGCCGTGGCTATTTTGGGAGCATTCGCGCTGAGCGTCGTGGCGTTGCGCCGTGGCGAAGCTATCAATGCTCTCTGGATCGTAGTCGCAGCAGTCGCAATTTATCTCGTCGCATACAGATACTACAGCCTATTCATCGCCGAGAAAGTGATGCGGCTTGACCCTCGTCGAGCCACTCCAGCTGTAGTCAATAACGATGGCTTAGACTATGTGCCGACCAACAAGCACGTACTCTTCGGGCATCACTTCGCAGCGATAGCCGGTGCAGGGCCTCTAGTCGGGCCGGTTCTGGCAGCCCAGATGGGCTACCTTCCCGGAACACTCTGGCTTATTGCTGGGGTAGTACTCGCGGGCGCGGTACAAGATTTCATGGTTCTATTTCTATCTACCCGTCGTAACGGCCGCTCTTTGGGTGACATGGTTAGGGAGGAAATGGGTAGAGTTCCAGGTACGATCGCTCTGTTCGGTTGCTTCCTTATTATGATCATCATCCTTGCTGTATTAGCGTTGATCGTCGTCAAGGCGCTGGCTGAGAGTCCTTGGGGCATATTCACGGTAATGGCTACTATCCCGATCGCGATGTTTATGGGCATTTACATGCGCTATATCCGTCCCGGGCGTATCGGAGAAATTTCGATAATTGGGGTAATACTGTTGTTAGGCTCGATTTGGCTTGGTGGGCAAATTGCAGCTGATCCATTTTGGAGCAAGGTATTTACATTTACTGGTATTCAAATCACTTGGATGCTGATCGGATATGGATTTGTTGCTGCAGTGTTGCCGGTATGGCTGATTCTGGCTCCTCGCGACTATCTGTCTACGTTCCTTAAGATCGGTACCATCATGGCGCTGGCGATAGGGATTTTGGTGACTATGCCAGAGCTCAAAATGCCTGCATTGACGCAGTTCACCGACGGTACAGGGCCTGTTTGGAAAGGGGGCTTGTTTCCATTTCTGTTCATTACTATTGCCTGCGGTGCTGTATCAGGATTCCATGCGTTGATTGCATCAGGCACTACACCTAAGCTGCTTGCAAACGAAAGTCACGCTCGTTATATCGGCTACGGCGCTATGTTGATGGAGTCCTTCGTCGCGATCATGGCTATGGTGGCTGCCTCGGTGATTGAGCCCGGCGTTTACTTTGCTATGAATAGCCCGGCAGCTATCGTTGGGGGGGACGCAGTGACCGTTGCGCAGACGATTAGCAGTTGGGGATTCGCTATCTCTCCGGAACAGCTTGAGTCAGTAGCTAGGGATATCGGTGAGACCACTATTCTTGCTCGTGCGGGCGGGGCGCCAACCTTAGCTGTAGGCATAGCCCAAATCTTGCATCAGCTCCTGCCTGGTGAGAACACCATGGCATTTTGGTATCACTTTGCAATCTTGTTTGAAGCATTATTCATACTGACAGCTGTTGATGCTGGAACAAGGGCGGGCCGCTTTATGTTGCAGGATTTATTGGGCTCCTTTGTTCCTGCCTTGCGCCGCACTGATTCTTGGCCAGCTAACCTCATTGCTACCGCTGGCTGTGTGATGCTTTGGGGCTACCTGCTCTATCAAGGTGTGATCGATCCGTTAGGAGGCATCAATACTTTATGGCCCCTGTTTGGTATATCCAACCAGATGCTGGCGGGTATTGCTTTGATGCTTGGTACAGTTATTTTGATAAAAATGAAGCGCCAACGCTATATTTGGGTAACCCTTCTTCCTGCGATTTGGTTGTTGATTTGTACTACAGCGGCAGGGTTTATAAAGTTGTTTGATGCGAATCCAGCAATGGGCTTCCTTGCATTGGCTCGAAAGTACAGTGAAGCGCAGGCTAATGGCCAGATTCTCGCACCGGCAAAAGACATCTCCCAAATGCAACACGTGATTTTCAACGCCTACACGAACGCTACACTTACAGCATTATTCTTGCTGGTAATGTTCAGTATCTTATTTTATGCGCTAAAGGTCGGTATTTCCGCTTGGGGAAATAAGGAGCGGTCTGATAAAGAATCCCCATATGTAGCTATTCCCAATGCGTAATAGAGGACTGCAACGTGTTCAATGACCTGAGTCGTCTCGGTAAGTATCTAGGTCAAGCAGCGCGCCTGATGGTTGGTATGCCAGACTACGATACCTACGTTGAGCATATGCAGACCAAACACCCTGATAAGCCGATGATGTCATATGAGGAATTTTTTCGAGAACGACAAGAGGCTCGATACGGGGGTGGCAACGGTCAACCTCGGTGCTGTTAGTTATGTTATGAGTTTTGCTAAGGAATCTCCGAACAAGCCTTCAGTTATGCGAGAATCCCCGTAACACCTGATCCGAGCCGCCCATGAGCCAGATGAGCTTTTCCGACTTTGAGTACGCCGGCAAGCGCAAGCAAACCCGCCGAGAGCGCTTCCTCGCCGAAATGGATCAGGTGGTGCCCTGGGCAGGCCTGCTGGAGCTGATCGAACCGTTCTACCCCAAGGCCGGCGGCGGTAGAAAACCCTATCCTCTGGAAACCATGCTGCGCATCCATCTGTTGCAGAACTGGTTCTCCCTGAGCGACCCGGCCATGGAAGAAGCGCTCTACGAAATCACGCCCATGCGCCAGTTCGCACGCCTGACGCTGAGCGCGCCAATCCCCGAAGACGCCACGATCATGAACTTCCGGCACTTGCTGGAGAAGCATCAGCTCGCACCGGCAATCCTTGCGGTCATCAATGGTTATCTGCAGGAAAAAGGCCTGTCGCTGCGCCAAGGCACCATCGTCGATGCCACCATTATTCATGCCCCCAGCTCGACCAAGAATAAAGAAGGCAAGCGTGATCCCGAGATGCACCAGACCAAGAAAGGCGGTCAGTATTTCTTCGGGATGAAGGCGCACATCGGTGCCGATGTCGAGTCCGGCCTGGTGCATCACGTCCATGGCACCGCTGCCAATGTGGCCGATGTCACGCAGGTGGCTGAACTGCTGCATGGCGAAGAAAACGCCGTGTATGCAGATGCCGGTTACACCGGTGTCGAAAGGCGCGAAGAGCATGAAAATCGGGGGGTGATCTGGCAGATTGCAGCGCGTCGCAGCACCTATTCCAAGCTGAACCAGCGCAGCGTACTGTACAAAGCCAAGCGCAAGATCGAGTTCTGCAAGGCTCAGACACGGGCCAAGGTCGAGCATCCGTTTCGCGTGATCAAGCGGCAGTTTGGTTACGTGAAAGTACGTTTTCGTGGGCTGATGAAAAACACGGCTCAGTTGACCACGCTGTTCGCCCTGGCAAACCTGTGGAGGGTTCGAAAACAGCTCATGGGTATGGGTGAGGTTCGCGTTTAACACGGAGAACCGGTCGAAAAAGCTCTCCGTACATGATTTTTCGGTCACTTTTCGTCCAATGACGCTGTAGGTGCCTGGAAAATTGCAACTTGCCGCGGCTGCACGACAAGTTGATCGGAGCATCCTTAGCAGTTTTGTCATTGTGATCGAACAGCCGGCGCTCCTACAGATCCTAATACCGTGAGTTAGCACCAAAGGCTTTCTAGATTTTTGAATCCCCACTTTGCTGGGTCTTCCCGGCTGACAATACGATCTGTTGTCGAAGGTTGTGATAGATCTATCACTTGCGGAAAAATACTAGTGTTTGACTGAAGTGAAAAGAAAACGTGCACAATAGGCTTGCTGAGGCGATCCGGGTTTTTCCCGATCACCACACCCAAATTACCGGAATTTAATCTGACCAAACTACCAAGCGGATAAATTCCGACAGTTTTGACGAAGGCATTAAAAATTTCTTTGTCGAAATGTCCCGTCCACTTCGCCATGCGCGCAAGAGAGCTAGCGGCATCCCACGCTTCCTTGTACGGACGATTTGAGGTAATAGCATCGTAAACATCACAGATTGCCGCCATGCGCGCGAATACACTAATTTGCTGGCCTTGGAGGCGGTGCGGGTAGCCGGTACCATCGACTTTCTCATGGTGGTGGAGGCAGACATCTAGCGCGCACTGGGGAATCATTTCGCTCTTTAGAAGCATGGCATGGCCAAGTTCTGGATGGGCGCGCATTGTCGAAAATTCATCATCAGTTAGCTTACCGGGTTTGTTCAGCACTACTCGCGGAATTACTATCTTACCAATATCGTGCAACAATCCAGCAATACCCGCTTCGCGAGTCTGCTCCTCATCCAAACCTAATTGCTTGGACAAGGCGACCATCAGCGCGCATACTGAAACGGAATGCATATAGGTGTATTCATCCTTGGTTTTCAGTCTCGCCAAGCCAATTAGAGCGGATGAGTTTCTCGCCACCGATGTGGTGATTGCTTCTACGGTAGGTAGACATTGTCCTATATCGATCGCTTTTCCGAGCCTGGCATCATTGAATAATTGCATCACAGCATGTTTGGAATGGTTGAGAATCTGCGATGCACGATGTAGTTCTTCAGCAACTGTTGTAGAAGCGTGCGTTGGCTTTTGCAATAGTTTTTCCGTATAAGAAAGCGCTTGTTTTCGTTCCTGACCCAGATTTTCAACTATTTCCGTGACATCAATTCCTTTTGAGCAATCGATCCACACGGCCGAAACTTTGCTGCTTTGCAAAGCCTCAAGGTCAGCCTGATCGTACAAGACAAATTTTGCTTTCCAAAACGGATGCGAGAACCAATTACCTTCAAGGGATTGGATATACATCCCAAGTCTTACTTGCGATGTGGATATTTTTTTCAGCATCAGATCTGCTCGAAATAATTGGTTAACGATCAGACTTTTTCGGGTCAGCATCAACCGGATTGAAAGGCAGTGGTAGACGCCTAAGTGAGCGTAGCTGTCCTGCTTCAGCAGGATTTTGGTTAATTACGTCGCGCGCCCACGTATCAGCAAAGTTTTCTAAGAAACTAGCTAGGGTTGACGGTTCAGGCAGGTTCGCGCCCCCAAGCAAGAGCCATCCCTCCAGAGTGTAGAACGTTGCTGGGCGAAGCTTGACAGCTACCGTGACTTTTTTCTTTTGGGTTTCTGGCTTGGCATTTAACATATGATTCCTAGGACGCCGATATCAGCTCGTTAGCTGCGCATCAGTTTGATCGATAATGCCTCAATTTTGACCAAAGTATGGAGGCCCGTGATGCAGAGTATGACGAAGTCAGGAGCGAAAATATTGATGTTGAGCAGTAAATTGGCAGAAAAGCACTGTCGCCAAGTTTATTTCAGTGATGACCAAGTTAGTGATGATAAGTTTTATCATCAAAACAAGAGCGAAGAGGCTCGTACTTACTGCACTTCAACACTCCGGATGTCAACTTATCTATAAACGCTCTGTATCTTAATTGGCTTATTGACTTCAGCCTTTTAAATCTATTCGGAACTCATGGATAGATGAATTGGTACAAACTGTTCAGCCCAGCCGATAACATCTTCCACCGGCATAGGTTTCGCAAAACTATAGCCCTGTGCGGAGTCGCAACCTAGCCGCATCAAAAGTTTAGCTTGCTCCACCGACTCCACGCCTTCGGCAATAACTTCTCTATTAAATGACTTAGCTAAGCCAATAATAGCTATCGTCAATAATAGACTGTTTTTGTCGACAAGTATTCCACGAATAAATGATTGATCAATCTTGATTGATTGCGTCTCGAGCTTTTTGAGATAACTCAGCGAGGAGTACCCAGTCCCAAAATCATCCAGTGAAAATGTAACGCCAAGTTTTTTGCAGTCGTTAATATTTTTAACAACAAGCGGAATATTTTCCAACATTACTGATTCGACAATCTCTATATCTAACAACTGCGGTGCGGAATTTGGAAAACGGGATAATAAATCTTTCAAGTTCTCGACAAAATCTTCTCGTTGAAAATGTAAGGCTGCAATATTCACGGCCACACCCCAAGTCTGACCAACCTCCGCCCAGCGACTGATTTGAGTTAATGCCTGCTCAATAACCCAGTTGCCAATATCTACAATCAGATTAGTTTGTTCAACAAACGGGATGAAGTTTTGCGGATAGATTATACCCTCTTGCGGATGCTGCCAGCGCAGCAAGGCTTCATAACCAGTAACTGTCCCGCTGCTCAGATTTATTTTTGGCTGGTAATGCAAGCATAACTCTTCATTACGTAAAGCTTTGCTAACAAGTACCACGGTCTCGAAAGCTGTTCTGGCTTCATTATCCAGCAGCATATTGAACAAATGAAAGCAGTTACGACCTCTCAGTTTAGCTCTATACATAGCCTGATCTGCATGACGTAGGAGCGAGTCTATATCGGCGTCATCTTTTGGGTAGAGGGTGACGCCGATACTTGCAGAAATATTAAGCTCTATACCGTCGATTGTATATGCAAGGGAAATAGACGTTAAAATCCTCTCCATCGCCATTTCTAATTCATTCGTATTCAATAAGCCCAAAAGAATTACGAACTCATCTCCACCTAACCGTGCGACAGTATCTTCACCCCGAATGTTTTTTTTCAGACGTTCGCTCACCTCTACCAACAAACGATCACCTATCGCGTGGCCGTATCGATCATTGATCAATTTAAAGCCATCGAGGTCGAGGATACACACAGCAAGCGAACTGTGATTCCTATGTGTTGCGGCGACAGACTGTTTAAACCGGTCGTTTAGCAAAGAACGATTAGGCAAACCGGTTAATACATCATGATCTGCGCGCCACTGCAATACTTCCATCAGCTTTCGCTTTTCTGTTACGTCGAAGCGGATAGAAACGTATTTACGTACGTTGGCTTTGCCATCGTAGGTGGCCACGATGGTGCTTTCTACCCAATACAGAGTACCGTCCTTACGAATATTACAAATTTCACCTTTCCAAACTTTTCCGCACGATATTGTTTTCCACAATTCCGCAAAGAACTCAGGTGGATGCAGAGATGAATTCAGGATACGATGATTTTGCCCGATCAACTCGTGCGCGCTATATCCAGAAATAGCACAGAATTGTTCGTTGACATAAGTAATGTTTCCCGCCATGTCTGTTTCTGAAAAAATAGCAGCCGCATCTACTGCCGCACGGTATCCTTGACTCATTTCTGAACCTCACTCACACCACAAGACACTATCTGTTGAAGCGCTCGACCAATGCGTGCAGCCCACGGGATGTGTTTTCAAGTTCACCGCCTCGAATCACTGCGGAGTGGGCATTGTTCGCTGTTTTCTCAACCGTCCCGGCGACATTGTTTATCTGGCGAGCAATATCCTCAGCGACATGGGCTTGTTCTTCTGCGGCCGCTGCCATTTGCTGGCTCATTCCAGTGATCCGTTCAACAGCCTCACGAATCCCTTGAAGAGCACTTTGGGCTTCAATAACTTGTCGTACGCCGTGGTCTGCCTCGCGAATACCCAATTTTGCAATATCAACAGCTTCATCTGCACCTTTTTTGAGGCTTTCGATGACGCTTTGGATTTGCTGAGTTGACACGCGGGTTTTACTGGCCAAGGCTCGAACTTCGTCGGCAACCACCGCGAAACCGCGCCCCTGCTCACCAGCTCTAGCAGCTTCAATGGCTGCGTTGAGTGCAAGTAAGTTCGTTTGATCTGCGATCGATTGAATCACCTCTGCGGCAGACATAATTTGCTGCGTTTCGCTGGCAAGGTTATCTACGGCAGTACTGATATTCGTTACTGTAGTCGCAAGAAGCTGTATCGCCTCACGGGAAGTCCCCGCGACTCTATCCCCTTGTTCAGCCAGTTCATTTGCGGTTTGCGCTTCATTGGCCGTTTGTTGCACATGTCCGGCTACTTCGTTGATTGATGCTGACATCTCTGTCATGGCAGCTGCCGTCATGTCCGTTTCAGCTCGCTGTTCCAGTAAGGCATGTTCAGTTTGGTTAGAGAGCAAGGACGAGTCAGCAGCGGCTTCGGCCACCTGGCTAGCTAGATCACCTAATCGAGTGAGGGCAGTTTTAAGGCGCGCATCCTCGCTTAGCAATATCATTTCTAATCTTGCTGAAGCGCCGTATCTGTCACTATATGTAAGAGCGCTTACCGGATCTGAAAATGCATTAGGGACACTTTGAATAATCTGGTTAATTAAGTTTCCCTCTCTCTTATACAACCACCATCCCATACCAAGAAAAAGCCCGGCTGTTACTGCTTGATCTAGCGCGCCTGGGAGTAGTGTTGATGCGCAAACCGAAAGTGTTGCCGCAATAATCGGTAAAGCCAGTTTTGCGAGGAACACTGCGCAGTGATGGTTCAGTGGGACGGCGTCTTTACCTGTTCGCAAGCGAGCATAAATCGTTTGTGCGCGCTCTATTTGTTCTCGACTTGGCTTGACTCGAACAGACTCATAACCCGTTAATGAGCCGTTTTCGATGATTGGCGTGACATAAGCGCTGACCCAATAATAGTCACCATTTTTGCAGCGATTTTTTACAATACCCATCCAGCTTTTGCCAGCCTTCAGATAACTCCACATAAGCCCAAAAACAGCGGGAGGCATATCGGGATGTCGAACCAAATTATGCGGGCTGCCCACCAACTCTTCACGGGTGTAGCCACTTATGCTTGCAAATTCATCATTGCAGTAAATGATTTTCCCACTCGGATCAGTCGCTGAAATCAAACGTTCTGAAGCGGGGAATACCTGTTCAACAGATGTGACCGACCGACTGACTGACCGACCGACTGACCGACCGACTGACCGACTGACTGACCGACTGACCGACTTCATTAATTAAATTCTCTAGGCGCGCATGATGGCATAATAACATCATGCAGCAGGTTGCAGTCTACGCCAAAATCCCTATTGACAATTATGTTTATATATGGTTAATGCTTTTCATTCGAGGCGCTCATACCCCCCCCCCCAGGACTAGCGTTGTTACCAAGCTGATCCATGACTTCCTGATCCATGGCTTCATAAATCTGTTCAATCACGAGCATAAGCTTGTCAAATTCCAACAAAATCGAATTGGCCAGATCGTTGTATCCGCAGTTTTCGAGTAGAGTGGCTTGCTCCCTCATTTGATTAGCTACGCCTAGAAGCCTAGAAGCCTCGCGATTGAGAACCGCCTGACTGAAGCTATAGATCAACGTCATCACCCTCTGCAATTCCCGCATTTTTAGCTCATCCTGGATGACGGCATCGCCGTACCAAGATGCGGACGGTTCATCACTGATGACTCGAAGCTACCAGTGATATTAAGTATATCGTCCTTCAATTGTTATTCTTGAGACAGGAAATGCTGGGGATACGGTATCCGCGCCATAGGATCACCCTTCATTCATCGGCAGCCGGGTGCGGGAGTTCGCGCCCGGCCACAGTGCTTCCCAGCAGCCTGAACCACTGTGACCGATGCACTATGGCAGTGGTCGAGAGTGATTGATCTAGCCACGCTCACTCCCTATAAAGTGGAGTCGGTACTGGCCGACGATACCTACGACGACTGCCCGGCTGGTGCGCTCGACTTTGGGTTGGGATGAAGGCGAACGCGTGCCCGTGCTTAACTCGGAGGGTCGTCGTGATTCCAAGAGGTTCGGCTAAACCACTGCGCAGTGCGATCTGGCCACAGGCTAGAGGACAGGCGTTTCGACTACTATGGTTGTCCACAATATCTTAGCGTACGATTTTTTCCGAATCCTGTGGGCTCCCCTAAGCAGTCATGCCCCCAACGCTTGTTGATCTTATCCATAACGTTCATCAGGGCATCAGTGCGAGCCGGTTGGCTGGTCGTGAACAGATCCTGCGTGTACTCCCCCCGTTTCCTCAAATCCATCAGCATTACCTCTGCCTTGCTGTAGGCAAAGCCCGGTCTGTAGATGCCTTCCAACGCACGCAGCGCGTGCCTTGTCAGCACCCGCACATCATCGGTTGGATAGTCTGGAATGATTGTGGCCGCATTGGCGTACTTTGGGCCGTCCCCATGAAACGATGTCTGAATGCCAATGCGCAGCCCACCGCATAGCGAGCGCTGCTTGCGAAGCTTCTCAGCGGCCTTGTGAATGTAGGTAGCCAGCGCTTAGCCAAGTCCCTCGATGGTGTGGACACGCTGACCAAACATCTTGCTTGAGCAAATGGTTTGCTTGTCCGGTGGACATTGTTCCAGCTCGATGCAGGCGTGCGCCACGCAACTCCCTGATCGTCCGTTCCAGGACGACTGAATATTTGCGGCCCATCGTCCGAGGCTCCGCATGGGAAAGCTGCCAAGCGGTTGTGATTCCCTCGCTGGCCAGGTTATCGCGCATACGTCTGCCAATACCCCAAACTTCCTCGACCGGCATACGGCGCAATAACCACTCGACAGCCTCTGGCCGTCGCAGATCGACTACGCCTCCGGTCTTGTCTCGCCATATCTTTGATGCGTGTTGCGCAGCTTTGGCCAGCGTTTTTGTGTGACCGATCCCCACACCAACCGGCAGCGCTACCCACTGCAGCACACGGGCCTGAATTGCTCGGCCCACGTCGACCAATGGCTCGCGTTGGTCTTCTAGTCGTATGAAGGATTCGTCAATCGAATACTGCTCCACTGAACTGACCAAAGACGCTGTAGCCATGGCCATTCTGTGCGACAACTCGCCATAAAGCGTGTAGTTGCTGCTGAACACGGCAACACCGTTCTGCTCCAAGAATTTGCGAATCTTGAAATAGGGTTCGCCCATTTTTATACCCAAAGCCTTGGCCTCGTTTGTGCGCGCAACAATCGCACCGTCGCTGTTCGAAAGGACGACGACAGGCCGCTGCCTCAGCTCAGGCCGAAAAATTCGTTCGCAACTGCAGTAGAACGAGTTTGCGTCGACCAGGCCGAAGTGTAGTGGTCAACTCATCCCGGACACGGTTTTGAGTTTTTCTTCCGTTTTCGCTGGGGCCAATCCATCGTTAAATTGATGAGGTCGGATCCAGTTGTAGTGATGCATCAGGTACTGGCTAATATC
>Ga0256410_1000495_pt1 | contig 38594 bp, 33 predicted proteins | sample PhyWR1_FD_185983 | JGI IMG/M metagenome (GOLD analysis project Ga0256410, IMG submission 185983) | Leaf surface microbial communities from wheat plants in UC Gill Tract Community Farm, Albany, California, United States - DLSL W.R1 | ecosystem: Host-associated > Plants > Phyllosphere >... | reverse complement strand
GCAAGGCCTACGTGACCGAGCTGCTGGAAGGCCGCCAGGGCCCGGCGATTGCCGCCACCGACTATGTGCGTGCGTATGCGGACCAGATCCGTGCGTTCGTGCCGATGAGCTACACGGTGCTGGGTACGGATGGGTTTGGCCGCTCGGATACGCGTGCGAACCTGCGCCGGTTCTTTGAAGTTGACCGGTACTACATCGCGCATGCCGCGATTGCGGCGCTGGCGAAGGACGGGAAGATGACCGCGAAGGATGTGGCCCGGGCGATCAAGCAGTACAAGATTGATCCGGAGAAGGCTAATCCTGTTGGGGTTTGATTAGGATTTGCATGAGAGGGCGGCCAAATGGTCGCCCTCACTTTATCGCAGGCCGTTATAGCCTGAGGGGGGTTACCCTCGGAACTCAAATGACTGTACTGTTTTCTCATGCGAGCTCCCTATGTGACAGCGGGTGTTGCACTCGGAAGTTGAGTCTAAGGGGTATCCTGAAAAGAACACGGCAATGGCTGACATCATGACGCCAGCACAACGGAGCGAAAGAATGTCGCGCATCCGCAGCCGAGATGCGAAACCGGAGATGCTGGTCCGGCGTTTTCTACATGGGAAGGGATCTAGATTTCGCTTGCATGTCCGCGACCTGCCTGGCAGACCAGATCTGGCTCTGCCGAAAATACGGTTCGGTAGTTTTCGTGGAGGGGTGCTTCTGGTATGGCCCCTCGTGCCAGAAGGGGCGGATATCTGGCACGAATTCGGGCTTCTGGCAAACCAAGCCGGTCGTCAATAGGGCTTGCGATAAGAAGAATCATCGCTCGTTGAGGCGGTGGGGTTGGTGGGTCATCCGTATATGGGAATGCCGGTTGGCTAACAGTAGAGCGTGGAATGTGGCCTTAGCCAGCCTGGTTTCGCGAAATCTGGCTTGCACGATTCGTGGCTAGGAATTGATACTCTGGGGGATTTTCTTGCGTAAGAACTTCATGAGCGTCGTGGATTTGTTTGCGGGTTGCGGCGGCTTTGGCCTTGGGTTGGAACAGGCGGGCTTTACCCCGATATTCGTCAATGAAATAAACATCGACGCGCGCGGTACGTATGTCTTCAACAGAAAAGATCGGCATCCACACTTCGCTCGCGGGCTGGATGAAGAAAAATGGATAAACCCATTTTGTTCGACCGATGCGAGGAAGATGACGAAGGGAGACTACCTTGAAAGACTCGAAAGTAGTTTCAAGTCCGAATTCGGGATTTCCCACGGTGAGATTGACCTCGTAGTCGGAGGGCCGCCGTGTCAGGGCTTCTCAGGCATTGGGCATCGGCGCTCGTATTCTGTAGCCAAGGAAGACTTGCCGTCGAATCACCTGTTCAAAGATATGGCACGTATCATCAGCCGCCTTCGGCCGCGAGCCTTCGTTTTTGAAAACGTCCGTGGCCTGTTGACTGGGCGTTGGACTTTTGATGGTGAAAATGGAGAGATATGGAAGGATGTAAAGAGGGCCTTCGTCAATATAGGTGGATATAAGCTCGCTGCGGAGTTGGTTTACGCCAAGAACTATGGCGTCGCGCAAAATAGGCCTAGGATTATGCTAGTTGGAATTCGTGAGGACATAGCCGGGTCCGTTACGCGAAAGGACGAAATCGACTTGATCGATGGGACTGGCATATCAAGTGGCTTCCTGCCGGCCGGGCGACCTGGATCGTGGCCGTCAATCGTTGATTTATTGGGGGACCTCGCCGATCCAGATCATCAAGAAAGTGGTGGGAAGACGACCGAATATCCCTCAAGAGTCATGTGCGAAACGCAGCGAAAGTTCAGGACGTCTGCCGATGGTAAGAGCGTGGCCGGAAAAGGGTCGCCGGTAACCGAGCACGAATACAGCAAACACCACCCCAAGGTGGTCAAGAAGTTCAAAGCCATGATCGATGGCATGGATTTCGAGGCGACAAGGAAGTTTTCACAACGTGTGCTTCCGCGAGAGTGGGGGGCGACTGGTCCGTCGATCACGGCAACTTCGTTACCGGATGATTACGTGCATTATGAGCAACCCCGCACATTGACTGTCCGTGAATGGGCTCGCCTGCAAGGGTTTCCTGACTGGTACCAATTCAAGGGCAAGCGAACTACGGGTGGGCTTCGTCGCGCAGGTAACCCGCTTGAAGGAATCCACTTTCGGGAACTGCCGAAGTACACGCAGATTGGGAACGCCGTTCCCGTGCCAATGGGACGGGAAATCGGCGAACACCTAGCCAAGATTCTCCGTGGAAATAGATCGTAGGTAGCCAAGTAGTGTGGATATGGATCCGCTTGTTTGGTTGTTTCGCTCAGGGATGCGTGGCGATGCTCCGCAATCTGGGGGGAGGGGGATTGCTAAATCATGGATATGAATGCATTCGAAGCTTGGAACCTGCGGCTTTTGGAGCACTTCTTCTGGCCGGGGCGGATAGGCAAGGAAATTTTCATTGGTACTCCGCCTGACGTGCTGGATGAAATAGGTGATGGCTTGGGCGGGGATGTGGGATTCCTTGAAGCAGTCAAGGCAGGGCCGGATTGGAGGTGGAAGCATAAACCGCCGACAATTGAGTCGAGATTGCAGGAGCTCGTGGAGCGACGCAAAAAGAGCGCGCCCCGAGCGTTGGGATACACGGACCCGGGCAAACACAATTGCGAGTTCATGCCAGGTGGGGCGATTGAAAATTCCGCCCCGACCTACCTGCCGTATCTGGCAGCACTAGCAAGAGGTGCTGCTGTCGCCGACGTGGCTGGCTACTACGCGCGTTTGCGCAAAGACCTAGCGCTTCCTCCGAACTGGAGTTCTAGCCAGATGAGCCGCACCGAAGTTGCTTGGGCAGATCTGGAGAAGTGGACAAAGGACACCGGCGGGCGTTACGGAAAGTTCACTTTTCGTAGTCTAGGAGCGCACCAGTTCGTTGGTCTGGCGAAGTCCCAGGTCATGATTGCCGCACGTGACATCGTGGTGTTGCACGAAATATTCGAACGACTTGGGCTGGAGGTTGGGCGGGGGAAAGCTGCCACCAGACTCGGGGATGTTCTGGAAGGGGTTCGCGCAGACAGCTCGGGCTTATCGAGGGGGCTACGCCAGGCGGCATCTGATCCTGACTACAAGGACGTACTCGAGGCGCGGCTGGTTGATGTCCATGGTGAGTGGAAGGGGCCCGAGATTAGTCTCGACGAAGCAAGGAGGAGTCGGGCAGGCAAGCGCGCTGAGAAAAGAAGTGGAGTGAGATTCGGGCTCACGCTCGGTCCCGGTGAGTCACTTCCGTGGCGGGTCATTATCGGTATTGAAGACGAGGCAATCGATCTTGCCGAGGTTGAAGACTCCCAGTCATTGGGCGAGCCGGGCGACAAGGCGACGCCGACGAGCGTGTCGATGCGGCGTCACCGGCTAGGTGGATGGGCCTTGCCGCTTTCCGTCGAAGAGTCGAAATCCTTCCTAATGCAGGATTCGTGGACTCTGAGGACTCTGCGCGGATCGTTCTCTGTCGAGCGGGCCAGGAAACCCAGAGTGCTCACGGAGAACGGCGACGAGAACTACGAGTTGTGGGATAGCGGATGGCCCGAGTATGGCGCGGCGGTTGTTTTGTTTCCGGACCCGAGCGATGAATCGCATGCACTGTTCATCTCTGCTTGCCCCGACGCTAGTCGGTACAAGCCTGACGAGATGGAAGGTTTGCCATCTCGCTGGGCGATGTATTACGTGGAAGCTTGCGAGCGCCTTACGGAAGAGCAGCGCGCGATCGTGGAGCCTAGTGAGAGACGAGTCAGGTTGCTGGTGCTGCAGGGTGGGAGCAGGGGCGAGGGGGGGTACTTGCACTACGACCTACCCAATGTTGTCTATAGAGGGCCACCTGAGTGGCGGGTTGGAGTTGTAGGGCGTGACGATCTTGAGTTGGAGCAAGATTCCTACACACCCTTAACAAGAGCCGGGCCGTCAGGACGTCGCGGGAATGCTGTCGTTACCAGATGCTACGGACTTCCGCCTGCGTTTGAGAGCGGCGGGGAGTTCAAGTTTTTCGTACTGGATGGAACAGGTAAGGAGATAGGCAGCTGCTCGTTGGGTGTCCGCAGTCAAGCTGCTGCATCCACAGCGGAGAGTGGCGAAATTTACATGGATCGATTCGGAAGGATCGTGAAGGGAGTAGAGGGGCTGCGTGGTGGGCTACCAGAACATCTCGTTCGCGTGCACGAGAGGGGGCGAGGTAACGAAGTAATGGCGAGTTCAAGGTTGCGTCTGGATGTAGGGAAGCCGGTGACCTTTGAAGAAGTTAGGAACAACCCAGCTGTGCGGTTCCTGGATTCACTCGCCAGCACGGGCGGCTATTCATACGGGCGTGCCAAGTCAAAGCTCAACAGGCTTTTAGCAAGGGCGGGGAGCAATCAGGCACCGTGGAAGGTGCTTCTCGATCTTTGGGGGCGTGGCTATGTTGAACTTGAACGTGGCAAGGACGGCGGCATCGAGTATGTACATTCCGTGCCCGCAAAAGCCTACCTAATACCCCTGAAGGTCGATGGATGGGATGTCCTGGGACTGCTTGGTACGTTAAACCTAAGCCAATGGGGGGGGCTCTGCGAGGAATCTCTGGCTTGGGAAATTCTCAAGAACGATTTCGGCCTGAGTGAAGAGGGCACACTCCCGGTCTTGAGGCTTAGGAGCAAGATGGCGGCGACCTTGCTAAAGCAACGGCTGGATCCGATCGGCCTGGGGCTGCTGCCAATGCAAGGCTTAGCCATTGCTGATTGGGCTGCCACGGAACGCGACGTCCGCTCCGCGATGCTGGCCGAGACCAAGGAGCTCCGTGAATCTATTCAATTCTTGGGGCTCAGGCGGTTCGATCCACTTGCCATTCGCTACATGGATGTCAAGTCCGGGCATCCTTCCTCTCCTGAGGGCCGAGAGGAGGCAGTTCTTTACAAGTTCGAGGATGCGCGGCGCAAGGGATGGCACAGAAGTATGTTTGTCTCGCGGCAAGGTGCGTCATTCGCACTTGACGAACAATGGTCGAAATGGGTCGCGTTGGGTTATGCCGCCCGAGGCTTTGGTCGCGCCCCTATCTTCCATGATCAAGAAAAGAGGTACTTGTATGTGCCAGCCAAGTTGCGATTTCCCATCGTGATTGATCGCGCGCTTCTGCTGTGCAGTGGCTCTCCTCCCGTCGAATATCACCTAGATGCCTGGGAAGACGGAAAGGACATCAAGTTCGGAATAAAGCACGCTGACACGGTGCTTTTTCAGTTTGACGAACGCCTTTGTCAGGGCGTTGGAGATGGAGTCTGGTTGCGCTATGACAACGTGCCGACTGCCGTCATGAAGGCAATTTCTTCGAAAGGCAAATAAGACAAGGACAATGCAATGGACAATCCAGTCAAGGCATACGAGAGAATCAAGGAAGGCATTCGCCTCTATATCCAGAGCGCGTTCAAGACCAATTCTCGAAGCTTCGAGACGGATCGCGAGGCACTGCTTAAGAAGAGTGGCGTCCTGTTTCAGGACGCCTATTTGGAACCCGTCCCCGCATATGCCTCCGGAAAGAATCTGAAGGATCTTGAGCCTGGAGATCTTCCGGGCATGGACGAAGCAGGTGTCGATGCTTTCAAGCGTATCGTCGGTGCCGGGCTCTTCGACAGTGATTTTCCATTGTACAAACACCAGCAGCGCATGCTCATGGAATCCATGACGGGAAAGCACTGCGTGGTGGTGACCGGTACTGGCTCGGGGAAGACCGAATCCTTCCTGTTGCCAGTGCTGGGCACGATCATTCGGGAGGGGGTCGAAGTTTGGGCTGGTTGTAAATCATTTGCCAGTCCATGGCCGGAAAGAAGTCTGCGGCATCAGGTAAAAAGAAACTGCCTGCGCCGCGAGTCGCGCGCAGCTGCCGTGCGAGCACTTGTGCTGTACCCAATGAACGCGTTGGTAGAGGATCAAGTGTCCAGATTGCGAAAAGCTCTGGACTCTTCACCGGTCCGCGCGGCATTGGACGAGGTTTTGGGAGGCAACCGGATACGTTTTGGTCGATACAACGGAAGTACACCGGTTTCCGGCCATCCGATCGACACAAGCGGAAAGAGGAATAGAAGCAAGATCGACGAGTGCAACGGCGCCATAGACAGGGCGATTGAGGAAAGCGAGGCAATCGACGCCTTGGTCGCCCGAAGGAAGGCCGAATATGACTCGTTGGCCGAGAAGCTGGCTGCACTCCCCGTTGGTCATCAAGACAGACCTGCTGAGGGTGAGGTGAAGGAGGCCAAGTCCAAATACGAGAAGGCACTCCAAGCTCGACTATTTGTGCCGAACCTCTCGATCGATTCCGGGGAGATGTTCCACCGCTGGGAGATGCAGCAGAACCCTCCGGATATCCTGGTCACAAACACCAGCATGCTTTCCATCATGCTGATGCGCCATAAGCATCCGGAGTACGCCAACGATACGGCCGATGCAGATATTTTCGAGAAAACCAAGGCCTGGCTCGCCGCGGACGAGCGACACGTATTCCAACTCGTCGTCGACGAGCTCCATTTGTATCGTGAATCCGCGGGCACGGAAGTAGCTTATTTAGTTAGGTTGCTATTGTGTAGGCTGGGGCTTTCGCCTGGCCATAAGCAACTGCGCATTCTTGCGTCCAGTGCATCACTTGAAGGCGAGGAGGCTTACGATTTTCTCGGGCAGTTCTTTGGTATTGGTCGCGGCAATAAGGCTAAGGCAGTCTTCCACATCGAAAAGGGGGAGGCCAAGTTTGATCCTGGTAGCTCGGCTGATCTTGGTGACGAAGTCGCACGGGAATTGATTGGCCTTGTATCCGCATACGACGCTGGGAAATGGAAGGAGCCAGCGCTTGCTGCCAGTGCATTGCTTAAAGATTGGGAATGGCAAGAGCGATTGCTTGCCCCGTTTTCTCACGGCAACAGGCTGATAGCGACTTCGTTGGTCAACGCGGCGGGATTCTGGTTTCCGCGCTTGGGGAAGGGGGACAGGTCCAAGGCCGCTGAGGGTCTTTTCCTGATGCTGGCCGAGGTTTCGGAGAAGGACACTTTCAAAAGCGCCCTGCCGCGCTTCCGGTTCCATTGGATGGCGCGCAACATCGACGGGCTGTGGGCAACGATCAGGCCAGTGGACACCCCGGAGGACCCTCGTCGGTTGGTCGGCACGCTTTCCCCGGAGCCAAGCCTGAACGCCGGCAGCCAAGGAATGGGCCGGGTACTAGAGGTCCTGTACTGCGAATGCTGCGGAACCCAGCTGCTTTGCGGAAACAAGACCGAATTCCGGGAGACAACGAAAGGCCCGGCGAGGAAAACCAGGACGCGATTCGAGCTAACGGCGTTGCCCTCGGACCTTGATGACCTGCCGGAACGCTCTACTGATGGGCGTACCGATGCCAAAGCGTATGACTCCCTAGGAGTTGTATGGATGGGCAAGGATGGCTCAGGTATCGATGGGGCCTGGGACCAAGTCGGCTTCGAAAGAGGCTCCGGTATCAAGCGGAAGGCGGAGTGGAGGATGGCTAGAATCCAGCAGGATTCTGGCGTCGTCACTCTGGATGGAGGCGAGGCAGATGGGTTGCATTGCTATTGGCTTGATATGAAGGCTGGGGATCACGATCTCATTCCTGCCATGCCGCAGCGATGTCCAAATTGCGGCATCGACTATTCCGAGAAACGTGGCGGACGCCTAGCTCCGATTCGTGCGTTCGCGACTGGCTTGTCGAAGGTCTCGCACATGTTGGCGACCTCGCTGGTTGGCCAGCTTCCGGCAGGGGATAGGCGGAAGCTAGTGGCATTTTCGGATAGTCGCGAATCAGCAGCGAAGCTAGCCTTGGACGTAGAGACAGAGCACTGGGGCCACTTGCTCCGCAGCATGTTGCACTCCGAGTTGAGGCGAAAATCATCCTTGAGCTTGGATCTTCTAAAAAAGAAAATCTGGGATTTGATTGACGAGGACCGTGCTGAAAGGGCCGACGAAATCCTCGCGGAACTGGAAGTTCCGCAGGATGTTCGAAGCACGCTTGACAACTTCATTGCGATTGCTGGGCGGAAGAAGAGTCGGGGTATTGATCCCGCTTTCCAGTCGGAGTTAGACGGCTTGGCAAGTGCGAAGCCGGGTTGGGTGCCTCTCGATTTCTTGTTCGCGCAGCCAAATCGCGATGAGATATTGCCTGTTCTGTGGAAAGTCTTCGCGGGACTTGGGACAAATCCAGGAGGCGCTTCATATCACGATCGCATCGTTGGGGACAGGAACAAGCCGCGTGATTGGACGACTGTCTTCGATATGGCGGGCAATGTACGCCGTATCGGAGGATCGCAAACCCAGGAGGAAGAGGCGAAGGAGTTGAATCGCCGGCTCAAGAAGCGGGCTTGGGGTGCATTGTCAGGTCGCTTGCTTTACGACTTGGAAGCGCGTGGCATTGGTCATTTGGGCCTGAGGCCGGACGTTGGAAGCAAGGCACCTTCCGGGATGAAGGCCGAGACCTTCGCTCAGGCGTGTCATTCCGTACTTCGTATTCTGACTGAGCAGTACAAAATCGACCCAAGCCCTTGGGGCAACCAGCCTGACGAGGAGTGGAAAGAAGACTCTCCGAATGACAAGTCTTGGGGTGCGGCAAAGAAGCGGGTTCGCACCTATCTTGAAGCTGTCTCCAAGAAGTCTGGGACTGGATTCGAGACCATCCGGGACGCGGTGCGTGTGGCATTCAAGAGTGCCGGTCATCAGTGGGGCGTAGTCAACTTGATGTCGACGTACGTTAAGGTTGTCGGCGGTGATGATGGTAGTTGGCAGTGCGAGCGCTGCATGCAGATCCATTGGCACGCGTCTGCCGGCATCTGCTCCCGCTGTTGCCATGACCTGGCAGCGGAGGCGAAAGGACCAATCAGCGACGAAGTTCGGTCGGGCCACTACTACGGTGGCGAGGGTGAGCTTTTCCGTCTACACGCGGAAGAGTTGACTGGTCAAACACAAGACCAGGCCCAGCGCCAGCGGCATTTCCGTGGCATCTTTCTTGATCGCGAAAAGGTCCGCGACATTGGCGAGCGCGATGTCATGCCGCTGGTGGATGAGATCGACTTCTTGTCGGTGACTACGACAATGGAAGTCGGCGTGGATATCGGCTCTCTACAAGCAGTGCTGCAAGCGAACATGCCTCCAGAGCGTTTCAATTACCAACAGCGTGCTGGTCGTGCTGGTCGTGCAGGTCAGCCCTTTGCCGTGGTGCTGACCTATTCTCGTGGACAGACGCACGATCGCCTGCATTTTGATCATCCAGGGGAGATGACGGGGGGGGTGCCGCCGCAGCCCGGTCTAGCGATGACTAAGGGGCAGCAGGTTCTAGCTGACCGCCTGATGGCCAAGGAACTGTTGCGGCAATTTTTCCTCGACGAGGATAGGGCCGCTTGGGTAGATACGGCTGAAGACCCGGATACTCATGGCGAGATGGGCATGGTTCCCGATGATCCGTCTGCTTTGGTGCAAGAGATCGCGGTCTGGATGAGCAAGGAGATGGAGCGAATCCAGAGCATTGCGAGCGTATTGAGCGCTGCAAGCAATATCAGCTCGGAAGACTTGTCAAGGCGCGTACTAGATTTGCCAGATAGGGTTGGTAAGGCATGCAAGGATCCGGTCTTCACGGCAACAACTTTGGCGGCACGCTTGGCCGAGGCAGGCATCCTTCCCATGTTTGGTATGCCAACAACCGTCAAGCCCTTGTATTTTGATCTGGACCGGGCCAGCGAAAAGGCCATGGCCTTGGATAGGCAGGCTGATCAAGCCGTGGCTGATTTTGCTCCGGGTTCCGAGCGCACTTGGGACAAAAGGACCCTGCGCCCACTGGCACTTGTTGGAGATATTCAGAAACGAGGCAGGGATTGGAAGGCTGTCAATCAGGCCATACTCGGCGTATATGAGTACATTCATTGCGAGAAGTGCAAGGTTTTGTTCGTTGAGCGCATCCGGGATGATCTGCAAGGAAACCTAAATCCTGGCCAGGTTGATTGTCAAAACTCCGCATGTGGTGGAGTTGCGTGGCGATATGCCGCAGTGGTGCCAAGGGCGTACGCCACCGACCTGAAATTCCATGAGCCAAGGAAAGGAGATTTCTCCGGTCGATCTGGCAGAACCACGATAGCGTCACCTGCGCTCTCAGATCCCGAGATAGAGAAAGTTGCTGGAGCGTACATTTCGTTCGGACCACAGCAGCAGGTCATGCGCATCAACACGAACGGGAAGAGCAAAGCGAGCGGGAATCGACTTTTTTCCTTTGAGTTGGCTAGAGGTATCCCGTCATCCAGAGGCGAATGGTTGAATCGAGCTGATGATGTGGAATCCATCCTCAAGCTTGATGAGTCTGGGAATTCTGGTGGGTACAGGGTGGCCTTGTCATCGCCGAAGATCACGGACATATTGGCGATTAGCTCGAAAGCACGTGATGGCATCGAGTTCTTTAATTGGAATTTGGACATGCCTCATGCTTCGACGCGTCATCGCGCGGCTTGGTACTCCGCTGCGACGATTCTGCAGCGGGCTATTGCCCTGAAGCTTGACGTGGATTCCATGGACATCGAGATCGCGTCTATTCATGGTTTGCAGCCAGGCGATGGCGAGCTATATCTTGCCGATGCCCACGCCAATGGTGCTGGCATCGTTGCTTGGGCTAGAGAACACTGGATGGAGTTGCTGGATGATTGCTTGGGCGAGGCTGGTGAATTCGGTCGCCGAGTCGTAGAGGAGAGGAAGGCGAATGAGTCGGGTGACAGTTGGCGATCACCGGACCGATTACTGAAGGGCTTCCGCAATCGGCACATACACGGCTTGTTGGATTGCGAGCTTGGTCTGGATTTGCTCCGTTGCTTGAAGAACGAAAATCATGCTCCTGGCATGGAGCCTGCATTTATGACGCAAGCTTTGGCATTGGCGCGCGGCTATTGCAGCGCGTTCCCGGATGCGCGACTTGAAGAAGAGGACAAGATTGCAGGATGGACTACGGGTGACATGTTCGTTGGCATCATCCATCCACTGTGGGCGAGCCTCCCGGGGCGGCTGAATGGCGTGGCCGAACTCATCGCTGCGGCCGGTGTGAAGGGGAGCAAGCAGGTTTGCCTGGTGGACACCTTCAACCTGTCGAGGCGCATGGCATGGGTGCGCTCCCAGCTTTTGGGCGAGAGTCCCCCGTTTCTGGTCGATACGGCATTTGGCTTGACTGATGCATCTTCAACGACGGCGAGGGTGGCCAAGCCTGCCGTGCCCACGCAGGCGCGCAGGACTTTCGAAGAAATCATGGCCTTGGCACCCGGCGATGGTTTTCAATGGGGAGGCATGTCGTGGGAGAAAACAGGTCCGCAGGACGTCAATTCAGTTAGCGGTGAAACCGGTACTTGGTTGGCTACTCAGGAAGGTTATGGTGGCGTCTATCGCCTGCAGGTGACGGTTGCCGGCTCGAACCGCCGGATCAAGCGCATTGGCGTGGATGACGGACATTTGAAGTTGGTCGAAGCTGCTGTCCATGGCATTGCCGTCGTCGCTAGAAAGAAAGATGGGAGCTAACGAGTGGCAAAGGTATTTGGCAAGTTGCCCTTGAATTTCGCCGAGAAGGAAGTCGTAGTCGCCTTAAAGGAGCAGGCTCCGGCAGATTGGTTGGTTATACCCGGTGTTCGGTGGGCCAAACGCAGGGGAAATGGCCCAGTCATGGACGGGGAGGCTGACGTCGTCGTCCTGGTACCTAACCTCGGCATGCTAATTGTTGAGGTGAAAGGCTCGCGCGAGATAAGGGTGACCGAGTCGGGTTGGCAACGCCTTGAAGCTGGGCGATGGCTGGACCTTGGGCGTTCGCCGGTGGAGCAAGCAACTTCGAATGCACATGAGCTCAAGCGCCTACTTTGTGATGCCAACGGATGGAAGGACTCGTTCCCTGGCTTGTTTGGTTGGCTAGTGATTTATCCCAATGGCCACGCCAACGTCGTGCCGGGTTTGGTTGACGCCACTACGCTAGCCACGAGGCAAGACATGGGGCGGCTTCAGGCTAAGGTCAAGAGCGCCTTGCTTGCCAAGGGAAGCGAGGGCATTGGCGAGAACTTCACCGTAGGCGTACAAGAAACCGCGGCGAAGGTGCTGACCAGCTCGGAGTTCCGTATCGTGCCTGCCGATGGCGCCAAGGAGGTAAGCGAAGACAAGGATGCCATCGAGCGCTTGACCCACCAGCAGTTCAGCGCCCTGAAGGGGCTATTTGAGTTGCCTTCCGTCGCTGTGGCTGGACCCGCCGGTTCCGGGAAGACGATTCTGGCCATGTGGCATCTGCAGTCGGTAATCGATGCTGGCGGGAGAGGGTTTTACGCCTGTTACAACAAAAACCTAGCTGAATCATTGCGGCTGAAGAATCCAGGCCTCAAGGAGAATATCCAGAGTGTCGATAGCTTTTTTGGCAAGACCTGCCCAGGTGTTACGAGAGGGAATGGGTCTCTAAGCGAGTTCTTCCGAACGAGACTTCCGAATGCAGTATTTGATCAGGTTTCGGCATGGAACGACGATGAAAAGTTCGATGCCGTGATCGTGGACGAAGCGCAAGATCTCAGTGAGGATCAGCTTATTGCCCTTCAGACCTTCAAGAAGAACAAGGGAGGGTGGGCGGCATTTATGGATATGCAGCAGGATTTGTACAAGCGGAATGCGGAAGAGCATGTTGATGCGGATGTCTTGTTCAGGCTGTCGCACAATTGCCGGAATACCGTGGCTATCAACAAGGCGACGAATGCCTGTGTCGGAAGTGAAGTTGCGTCGATGCCCGGCATGCCAGAAGGAGTTGCGGTTGTCGTAGAGAAGATCGGAAAGCAGCAAATGGCCAATCGCGCTTTCCAGTTCGCAAAGGAGTGGAAGGAAAGTTCCAATAACAGCGTTGCTATCCTTAGCCCGAGAGTGATGGAAGATTCGGCGATGTCTGGTAGTTGGATCGGCCACGGTATCGGCTTGACTGAGGATATAGGAGAGCTTCAGCACCCCCGGAAGGCACTTTTCTCCACGGTCAAGGCGTTCAAGGGAATTGAGGCCGACTGCGTGGTTGTCGTGGATGCTATTTCGCCGGAAGTAGGTGAAAGATACTTCACGTTAGAAGATCTTTACGTTGCGTGCACGAGGGCAAGGACACGTCTGGTGATACTTGTATCCGACGAACAGTCATTCGCGTACTTCGAACAAAAGCTGGGGAAGGTTCGGTCAAGTTGAGGCCGGTACGCTATGCGCATGTTGCAGTTCTGGCCTCTCAAGCCACTGAAGTGCCTGCCCCTAAGCCCACGAGCACTGCGAATGATGCCAAGCCAGACAGTCCGGGTTAGCGGTGTGGCCTACCGACACCGGCGCAGCTAGAGCTTTGCCCTCAAGCTCGCCATAGCTCGAGCGCTGCAACTCGGGGGCCAGACACATCCGGAGTGAGGCGGGATCTACCGAAATGAGATATAGATCAAACAGCGTGTGGACGTCAGCGCGCAGCAATAGCCCGTTGCTAACGACGTTACTGGATTGGCCAGAGTAAGGCCGAATATGGGCCGCCTCGAGCGCATCCGCCACATCACAACCTGTCATTGCGCAGCGACTGCCATACGCGGCCAACAGAGAACTGCGGAACGCTGGTTGGCCACGTCGCCGTATGATCGCGGCGACTACCCGGCGCCGTTCGTCGGCCTCATCCGCTGGAGCGAATTCACCTGCAACTTCGACATCCCTGGCCGTCCTTTGCAACAAATCTCTCGTGGGGTCGGCCACGAATGTAGTCGCATCACCAGAGACCGCTAGCAGCTTCGCCAGCTGCAGCTCAACCTTCGTCCCGACGTTGGCAGCGGGACGGAGACCCGGTAACCAGGGCTCACCAGCCTGATCCAGCACATGCGAGATGTTCTGCATCCGGTACTCCCACGCCTTGACCGAGCGCCCAAATCGGGTAGCCAGTTCTCGATAGACTTTGGCCTTACCAATGTCTGATCCGCTGGCAAGACGCTCTTCCATGCCACGATAGGCCTCAACAGCGGCGGCCAGCTCCTCCTCGGTCCATCCAATCACACCGTTCCCCTGACCGTTCATGATGTCTCGGGGAAAGTGTGCCGTAAACGACACGCGGCGTCATTGATGGCCTGGCTCGTAGATGTGTTGTACCGTCAGCGCCACCCGCAGGACGTGATGAAATGGGCGGTTCACATGTTCAGGTATCTCGCCCAAGAGCTTCTTGTCCTGCAGGCGTAGGCCGGACAAGAGGTAGACCGCAGTAAGCTAGACGGAACGCGCGCACATCTGCGAACTCAGTGCTGGAGACCTCCCGGTGAATTCGAAGATCCAGCGCCGTACTTGGCGCGCGGGGATGTACAGGCATTGCGACCATTCACGCTAGAACGGGGCCGATGACGAACGGAGAAGCGCTGTTGGCCGCGACGCTCCATCATCGGCGCTCCTCATTGCTATTGGTGCTGCGAGCCGCCAGCGCTACTCCGGCACCCGCAACCGCTCAGCCACCTGCGCAGTCAACGCCACACAAGCCATCTTCAACCCTTCCATCACCCGGTCTCCCAGGTACTCCTCGGGCGCGCCGTTCTGCCGCGTCCGCTCCGCAGCCAGCATCAGTTCCGCCACCACGCGCAGACCAGCTAGCGCACAGTCCGCATCCGCCAGTTGAAGGCACCGCCCAGGCAGTTGATGACGCTCGGGCCAAGGCTGGCCATCTGAGGCCGCACCCGTCCCGATGCGTCGCAGCGTGGCAACAAAGGTGTTGGGGTCGATTGACGCTTCGCGCTCGACTTCAGTGTTGGCCGGATCGTACTGCGCGTGCAGGGAACGGAATTCCGATGCGTTCATGGCAATGCTCCGTACAAGACAGACAGCAGCGCCACCGATAAAGGCGGCGGACGATGCGTGGCTCGAAAACCGGTCTGTAGCGAAGCCGGTGGGTCCGAAGACCCCCACGCACCGCCCGCCATGGAACGCGAACGGATTGCTAGCCGGCGCCACACAAAGGTGACGCCGGCTGGCAAGCGTAAACACATCGCTACAGAACGGGTTTTCGACACCCGCGCCACCCTTTTTCGGTGGCATGCCAAGGTGTACCCGCACAGATGCCAAATGCCAAGAAGTCGCAGGCTACTGAGGCTGCACATGCTGACGCTTACGGCATTGTCGCATAGCACGGAAGCGGCACATCTCCTGCGGCGCAGGGCTTTCGAGCGATGTTAAGCCGCCACTCGTACGGGCATCACGCTGCACGGTTTCGGTGTGGTGCTGTCCCAATTGCGACAGATCGCTAGCAGGGCCGCAGTGCAAAGAGTGGCGAATGCGTCACCGCTCGCTTTGCGGCACCAATCCCGGCCGTGGCCACAGCGCATCGTCGCGCTCCAGGTCGTAGTCGCTGCCGAACGCCAGCGCCGCCTCGCGCGGCGGCAGGTCTGCGGAGCAGCCCAGCAGGTACTCATCCATGCCGGCATCGCCATGGTCGATGGCGAACAGGTGGAGGAGCTCCTTGTCGAAGGCTTTCAGCCATTCGGGGTCAATCTTGGTCATGGGCATCCTCCGGCAGGAAGGGCAGGAGGGGAAGGATGGCTGAGGTGGGTCTCATAGAACGGGATGCGTTGTCGGCGTTGATCAATTGCTGGAACTTCACGGCGGCCAGCCGCTAACCCCGCTGCATCAAAGGCGAAGGAGCCCGCTGCCGCCACCTTCCATCTGTGGTTCCGCCATGGCTTGCTCGCACGCTTGGTATCGTTCAATCGCCGCCACCAGCCCCATGCTCTGCTGAACGGCTTCTGTTGTCACCATCTGCGCGCTTAGTGCTGCTCGTCGCAGTAGCGACCGTTGGCTATTCCCAAGCGCCTACACCGCGGGCCTGGTGGCCAAAGCCACGCCGTGAAACCCGAACGCCAAGAAGGCCCGCCACTGAGGAAGGGCGGGCCATTGATCAGTCTGATCATTCAAGCCCAAGCACGGAGATGGCTCTCCAAGGCATCGCCACAAGGCTTTTACATTGTCCCTTTATTGGCGAGTCAGAGCTGGCTTTTGCGACAATTCCGTATCCACTGTTTCCTTGGAAAATGGCAGCTCCACTGTCGCCTTCTCCGCATGCCAACTGAGAGCCAGTGATTCTTATCCAGGCAGCGGCACATGGAAGATTCTCGCCGGGGCCACAAGCGATTCCGGGATTGTATGTATTTTCCTCTACTACGCCGCAACTGTACCCGCTCCTTACTCCACGGAAGCAGATATCCTGGCCCACCTTCGCAGTCCCCCACATGAGCGTGATCGCTCGCCTACTGGAATCGACCGTGGATGTGCCGTAGACCTCTCTCAACGGTGTGTGGGAGCCCACTGTGTGCCACTGCAGGTCGTGACTGGCATCCTCGATGCCATCCACGTAAGTGAGAGGCAGGGTGTACTTGCCCGCACCGGTGGCGTAGTTCCCATAAATGAGATCGTTGGGGCAGTGTCCAGCGGTGATGATGCCTCTTCGACCTGTGGCCGTGTGCTTCACGGAAAAGCCGCTCGTGCACCAGGAGTTGTTGCTTTGAAGTACTGCGCCACCCACTACATAGGCGGCATTGCGCGCCTTGGGACTATTGGGCTCAATGTCGATCTTGAGACCAGTGGCCCGCTCCAGCTTTCGCACATGGATCTTGAGGCTGCTCGCGAATTCCGCATTGCCTTCGATCCGGATGAGCACGCGATTGTCACCTGGGAAGCCTGAGATTCCCGTAACGCCGGGAATCAAGCTGTAGATGAGGGGGGTGTTTCGCTCAAGTATCTGGAAAAAATCCTTTTCCGTGTGTGCGTTTCCAACCTCGAACACCACCCGGGTGGTTCCGCTTTCCGTCTTTACGACCCGATTCGCTACCGGGTCAATACCCGTCAGCTCTACAAGAATGTGCTGATCGGGCGCATGCCTCAGTGAAATGGCGGACAGGCGGTCCGCAAACTCCTTGCTCAGGTCGTCCATGGCTGGGTTAAGCTCACCTTGAACGGCTAGCCGAGTAATTGCTGCATCGACTGAGACGCCGGCGTGCCGACTCATGTAGCTATGGACAAGGGTCTCCATTTCCTTCTCTGCATCCGAATCGGCTGGAGGCATCTGGGCCTGGACAGTTCCGTAGAAGATGAAGAACGCGGCGGCGGAAGCCAGCTGTTTCCATTGCATATCAAACTCCTTGAGATGGTGATTGCCTTCGTGCGACGTAGATCCTTGATTGAGAGCCGAGCATATCCGCATGCGCTTGCTCCAGCTGTGCTCGAGTTCTCATAGCGGCTTCTGACTGCGCACCCGGTCTTGGTAACACAGTTCAAGGAGCAGCAGTTGGAGGGCCAGCGCGTGCAGCAGGACATTCAGATTCTTGCGGCCATTATGGGGAGATGCCTGCTGGCCGCAGGCGAATGACTTCAGGATGGACCGCAGGCCGAGGTGGTCATGAAGCGCCTGCAGGCAAACGGTGCGGCAGGCGTGCCGCTGAAGCAGGTGGAGATGCTGCCCGGTGGCGGCGGCAGCTATGTACCCCTTCCTGCCGATGGCCGAGTTTCCGGCGGCTGGGTGGGTGACGCAGACACTCTGTCACAGGAGACTGCGGGACTTGAGACCCGTGGTGATCGATGCGCGCAACTGGCGTTTGCCGCAGCGCGTGATCTGCCGCCTGGCCGTTACCAAGTGAGCGTGCTGCTGCTTGCGGCGCTGCCGGAATTGAAGCCCTATCGGCCGGAGTTGTTGGTGGCGTACTCGCGCAGGCCAAAGTAGTCCCGAAGCACGTGTCCCCGCGGCCGCCCCAGACCTCCTCCGCCTGCCCCGAAGCAGCGCGGAGGAGTGGATGGCTCAGGTCTCAGCCATGGGGTGCTGCGTGCGCGGCAGCTCCGGCGGGCGGCTGCCATGGTTCATCACCTCGCGCACTTGGTGCTCCTGTGCGTAGAACTGGTTGGCGCAGTCCTGCGCTTCGCGCGCGTAGTCCTGCATCACGCCAATCACTGCATTGCTGGCATCGTGCTGCAGATCCACCGCGGTCAGATGCCGCATGCCACCGTGCATGAACGCCACGGAGGTCACCTGGGCCACGCAGACCTCCACCCGGGTCGGCCCGAAGCGCACCGCGCCTTCGGCCAGCGTACCGTTGCCCGCGTACGCATTGCCCGCCACCCGCTGGCCGCGATGATAGGTGCCGACGTAGCGGATGCGGTACAGCGTGGACTGGAAATCGACGCGATTCCACAGCTTGTGTGCAGATGCCATCGCAAACTGTGCAGAGGCCACGAAGGCCAGTGCCACCAGGCCCACCATCGCGTTGCCGCTGCTGCGTGCGTACACAAAGGCCAGCACCACCCCGACAACGCCCAGCAGCAGGCCGAACAGCCCCAGCGCCAGCAGCGGTTGCTGGCTGGGCGACTGCCATGCAGCGCGGAATGCCTCGATCAGCCCCGACGCGCTCTGGTCTGCACGTACGCTCGGTTCTTCTTCCACCAGCAGTTCGCCATCGAAGGTGTCCTTGCTGACGTTGTGCTCATGCACATAGCGATGGTGCGGCTGCGGAATGCGGCTGGAAAGCCGCAGCAGGAGGCCGCCGCTGAGGTCTGCCATCTGCATCTTCTCATCCACGATATGCCGTGCTGCCGACGCGCTGTAGCTGCCGGTCTGGGAGATCAGTGCGACTGTGAACAGCGCGCTGGCAATGAGGCCGCTACCGAGCACAGCGAGGGTGGGCAGCACGACCGTGGAAACCGCGAACGGCGGGACGGGTACCTGTACCGGCGAAAGCGTGATGGCCAGCGGCCCGGCGATGGAGATCAGCAGCAGCGTGACGATGGCCGGCCAGCGCGGTGCGGGAACGTTGCTGCTGGCCGCATCCAAGGCGCCCTTGCGAATGGCCGACAACGTTGCGAACGGGCGCAGCAGCATCACCGAGACAATGAAATAGAAGCCCGCCATCCACGCGAAGGCGGTTGGCTGCGCAAAGACCCAAGCCAAGCCGAAGCTGACCAGCACCGCGGCCAGGTAGATTGCCCGCTGCAGCTGCACCTCGGCGTGCCAGCGGATGGTGGGTGGCGCGTTGATCAGCTGCGGAACCAGGCCATAGAACATGGACAGCAGCGCACCCGAAGGGCGCTGCCGCACCGGAATGCCGTTGTTGATGACGTTGAGCAGGTAGCTGCGATGCTCGGTTTCGCCGCTGGGGAGGGCGATGAGTCCCGAATCACCGGGTACAACGGTGAAGCGGAAATAGCGCATGGCCTCGCGGATGTGCACGCCACCGAACAGCAGCAGCGTGATGCCGGTGACCAAGCGCCCGATGGCACCGATGCCCATGTTGCGCACCTGATCGGCGTTGGTAACGCTGAGCAGCAGGATGAGGCCGAACAGTAGCGCAAATGCACCCAGCGCGAGATGCAGGGTGTTTGGCAGTCGCATGGGATTGATGGTGACGGCCTGTGCAGGCGGCGTGCTGTACTCGGTGCTCATCGGAATCTCGAAAGGACGCTCGAACGGCAATAGCGGCCGGCTTCGAAGTTTCTTGAGAGATTCAGGGGTTTGTGGGAATCAACGCCCGCGCGCCTCAAATATCACGCGGACCCGCGCACGCACCGCGATGGCCGAACCGTCGTGCACGACAGGCTCGAAGCGCCACTGTTGGAGCGCATCCAGCGCCACACGATCCAATTCCCGCATGTATGTTGACCGCGCAACCATCACGCTGCGCACTTGCCCTTCGGTGCCGATGTCCACCACGAGGATCATCTCCGCCGGGTGTGGCAGAGGCGCTGCATCTGGCGGAACGTGCGGGGCGGGGGAAGTCAGTACCTTTGGCGGTGGGAGTGCCGGAAGCTCGGGGTTGTCGCCAGGCTCGATGAAGAGCGTGGTTGAGACCTTCGTCAGCCCCGATGGCGAGGGAGCTGTGGAGTGCGCGCGCGGCGTCGAAGCGCAGCCGGTAAGCGCAAGGGTGGCGGCTACCATGACGATGCGAGCGGCCATGATGTTGAAAGCAGTTGGGCTGGGCATCTGCTCAGCATAGTAGCTGCATCGTCGCTTGCGTCATGGCTTAAGGACTCGCCAACGCATGGCTGCTCCCAGTAGACATTCTCACCCCAGCGCTGGGGTGCGTGGAGCAAGTTCATGTCCAACCGCCCGGAGCGGTGTATAAACTGCCGACAAGTGAGTGCCCGAATGTGAGGAACGGATGCGACACCCACTGAGGCCGTGGATGGTACTGCTGCCCCTGATTATAGGCGGCTGTGGCACCCAGGCACCCCAGATGTATGGGGATGGTTTCCCCCTCGCCAAGCCAATGGATCTAGTCCACGACGGTGCAACGGTAGAGGCGCGTTTTGAACTGCCGCCGCCCTGGGAGAAGGATCCCAAACCTCGCACCTTCCTCATCGGCTTCCGTACCGGTGGGCCTGCCAAGCGCCCGGACATGAGACCGGGAGATGTCGACTTCCTCGAAGACGCCCGGATTCCCCTGAAGGTGCAGCTGTGGAAGCTGGATGGCGGCACCGAGATGCCCATCGCGCTGCACGCCTTGAATCGCGATCTGCCCGCTGTGTGGCAGGGCAGCCGATATCAACCGGCCAAGGGCGATGTGTTCGAATACAGGAATGCCGTCGGCGCGGATTCGAACAGTCTGGTCAATGCAGGAAAGTACGATATGTCACTGGCCTACCGGGAATATGAGGTGGCCCGTGCCGACTCTGGAACTCTGACAGCCGGGAAGTACCGGCTGAAAGTGACCAACCTTCAGGGCAACCCGGAAGTTGCGCATCTCAACATCGAGCTTCTGGTCGCCAACTACAACGTGAAATAGAGCCGGTGCCAGCCAAGGCCTCGCGCGTGGCGATCACCCCATACTCGCCGCCCGTCCCCTCACTTCCTGCTGCATGCGCTCCTCCTGTGACTGCTGCTCAAGCTCACGGCTCACCGCCCGCTGCTGCGCTTCCTGGCTCACGTTTTCATACTGCTGCAGCGATTGCTCGACCGGCGTCTGCACGGCCTGCGCTGTCGGCATCGAGGCCCGTGCATGCGAGGGATCATTCAACTCGCCCTGTACCAGAAACACCGTGTGTCCCGCAGGGTTCTGCACGGTCGCGTTGCTCAGCAGCACGTGGTCTACGCGCGACAGATCGTTGTCTTTGGCCAGCACCAACAGGCTGGCGCTCATCCGCTCGCTGATCGCGTCGAAGCTGCGCCCGTGTTTGGCATCCAGTGCCGCAACACCGTCGCGTATCTGCTCGTAGAGTGGGTGGTCAGGGTGACCCGGCATTTGCGGGCCGCCGCCGGTCTGGGATTCCTCCACGGCCTTGCGGGCGTGGTCGTGCACCGCATGGGTGGGGTGTTCCTGCGCCTGCACCACGGCGGGGATAGTCGGTTGTTCGCGTTGTTGTCCCTCTGCCTGCGGCAGGGGAGTGGATGGCGACCGATGGACCGACTGCATCCTCGCCATGTCCTCCACGGTGGTGGTGGAGGTCAGCACCATGCGGTTGCCCGCTGCAGTGCCGAAGGACGCGATGGCGCTGTCCGGGCTGGGCGCGTGCGTGCGTGGATCGGGCATCAGCTCCAGCGTGATGTCGGCCTGTTTTCCAACGGCGGCAAGATTCTGTTCAACTGCGGCGGTGGTGGCGGCAAGCTGCTCCTCGGTGCGCGGAATGCCATGTTTCGCGTACAGCGATTCCACCTGCCCGCGCACACCCCCAGGTGCGATGTGCACGGTGGCCTTGATCTGCTCGGCCATCCTGCCCATGTCTGCAATACCGGCGTTCTGGCTCTGCCAGGTGAGTTCCAGTTCATCGCCGACGTTGCGGTTGGCCTGGCTGTTGTAGACCACGCCCTCGTGCAGCCACTGGCCATCCGCCTGGCGGCTGTAGCTACGGCCGTCGCTCGCACGCAGAGTGTTGGCGCTGTCCTGCGCATCGCGGATTGCCTGCGGGATGGACGGGTTCTGGGCGTCGCCGAAATCACTCCAACGGCCTTGCTCGTGGGCCACCATGTACCGCGCGGCCACGGCCGCCTTGGTGTTGGCCGCGTTCTGTGCGATGACGGTGCGCGACTGCTCATCCAAGGCGGGTTCGCGTTCCGGCGGAACAGGCTCGCGGCGCGTGATGGGCGTGCGCCCATCTACGACCTCCTTTATCTCCAGCTCCCATTGCCGCGATACGGTGTCGCGCACGAACTCTCTTACGGTCTCGAAGGCGCTGGGTGGCGGCTCTTTCAAGCCGCTGGCACTCAGTCGATAGGGATCCCGTGGCGGCGGAAGGTTGGCCAGGCCCAGCTCGTAGGAGGCGCGGGCGGCCTGCCAGTTCAATTGGCGCTCCAGCGTGCCAGTGGCCACATAGTCGGCGCTGAAGGTGACATCGGCGCCCTGCGCGGTCTGTACTGGCCGTACTTCCACGCCAGTCCCCAGATCAGCGCTCTGCACTTGCTGTTGCTCGGCGCTGCGCAGCCAGCGGCCATCCGGGTCTGCCGGGTTGCGCGCCCAGGTGCGCTGCAATGGATCCTGCTGGATATAGACCCGCTCGATGTCCTTCTGTTCGGCCCACTTCTCACCCAGATGGGCGCCCAGCACGCCGCCACCGATGCCAGCGACGACAGCGCCCGGGCCCGTCCACGAGCCGGATACAAGGCCAATGCCTGCACCTGCTGCGAAGCCGCCGAGCGCGCCGCCCAGGTTGCGGCCGACGAAGTGCGCCGAGGTTGAGTCTGCGCCTGCGGTGTTTCCTTGCGAGTTCAGTTCCACCCATTTATGGCCGGAGGTGGCGAAGTCATGCGCCATCAAGGCGACGCCGGCAACGCCCAAGGCCTTCATGCCGGGGTTTACGCCGTGGGGTACAGCTTCGGCTGCTGTTGCCGCACCCGGAGGCCCGCGTGGCGCGCCCGGTTGCAGCGTTGAATGCGGAGTTGGCTCAGGCAGATCGGCGAACAGACGAGGCCCGGTAGACAGCGCCGAGCGAGCAGCGACCCATTCCGCGCGGGTGGTCGACATCTCGCTGAGATTGAGTGAACTGAAGTCGTGCAGCGGTTTTTCGAAAAGCGTCTTGCTGACGGCGTCATAGCCATCGATGGGCTTGAGGTGCAGGCGCACCTGGGCCACATCGACAGTTTGACCGGTGTTCGTGGTGGCGTGCTGTGCGAGGGTGCGCTCGAGGGTTTGGTACTCGGCAGCAGATTGGATTGCAAAGGCCAGAGGCTCTGGGCCGAATTCGCTTATGGGGTAACCATTGATGCGGACGGTGGGGTGGTCGAGAGCGGTGGTCAGTTCAAATTTGTCGAAGCCACGTCCGGACTTGGCCCCATCGACGAATGCCACCAGGGGCCTACCCGTGGCAATGGCGTTCTCGAAATACTTTGGACTGCCCGCATTCCACATGATGTCCTGCAGCGCTGCTCTATGATTGCCCGCCCAAGGTTCCGTCCCCTGGGCATTCATGAAGCGCTCGAGCCCTCGCTCCATGATCTGGAACTCAGGGTGTTTTACAGGGGCCGTCCTCATCTCGTCGATGAAACGTCCCCAAGGCGTGTCACCAATGATGCCGGCCCTGCCGTTCACATCCTTTGCATAATTCTTGGCATTGTCAAAATTCAGTTGCCCGCTGCGGTCTGTCGCAGAGAAACCAAGATAGTCTGTGCCTGCGGGAAGCTCAGGGGGATGTGCTTGCATCTTGGTAGCGACGTAGTCAGCGTAGCTCGAAACGCCATCAGGCCCCGATTGAGGTGATCTCAGATAGGAGATCACCTCTTGCTTCTGTTGCATTGTGAGCGGGCTGCTGTCAGAAGTGTTCTTCGCTCCGCCCAACGTGGCGAGAGCGAAACTGTCGAATGCGAACTTGGACATGATGGCTAGCCTCAATCCGCACGCACGGGATTGACTGCTTCAGCCAGGATGATGGCGCCTCCATGATGCGGAGGCGCCAAGCCAACTGTGGAAATATCGTTACGAGCAAGTGCTTCGGGCGTGGTGATCGCCACGTATCGCACGCCATACCTCGCACTGCTGTGGTCCATGTTTGCCAGTACCAGCCCCTGCGCGACTGAGCATAGGAAGGCGAAGTCACTGTCCTGATTATTCAACGTATGCTTGAAGCCGAGGACGGACTTCAAGACCCAGTCGCGGCCCAGATCCAAGGTAAAGACGCGTTCCCGGCCATTCTGTGTCTCAACCATCTCGTCGCATCCAAACAGCCCCAGTCCGTCAACTCTCTGGCCATTGAGATAGAAGAGATACTGATACTCGGTGTGGCTCGGATCTTCGGGGGGGCTCGCTGGCAGGATGCGCGGTGCCGTGATGGTCACGCCGATGTGGCGATCGATTGCGGAGCCTGGCTGACGCTCAAATTCCAGCGGCATGATTGATCCTTCAATGGAGTCCGGTTGCAGGCGATGGAATCCAAGGATTCCACCGCGTCCTTTTGCGGACTATACGGCCCTCATCCTGGCTGCTCTATAGGCTCCGGTCCTAAAGGCCTCCGTACTGCTCCCTGGTTCACACATTCAGCAAGCCGATTCCGCCACCCGAGTCGCGTCCACCTGCCCGCGAACCCACCTATGCGATCATCCGGCCAGGACCGCAGTACCCAACAAGGCTGAGCAGGCATGGAGCAAGCAACACGCTACACGGTAACCCTCTTTCTGGCCGCGCCCGGCACCCCGCTGAACAGCGGCGGCAGCTCGCCGCGCGGCCACATGTATTTCCAGACCACCGCCGGCGAGGAAGCGCACAGCTACGGCTTCGCACCGCCGCGCCTTCCGACCGGTGAGGCCGCTGCCGGTGTGCAGTACGCCGAGGTCGTACACGATGATGCCGACGAGCACCGCGACCCGTACTACAGCCGCACCCTTGAGATCAGCGAGGAGCACTATGGCTGCCTGCGCGATTTCGCCGAGGAGCCGGCCGAGTTCGGCTTCGATGTCGATCGCCCGGCCACCATCAACCGCTGCAGCGATTTCGTCTGGGCCGCGCTGCACTATGCCGGCCTGCATTCGCAGCCGGCACCGCTGGACGGCGGCAGCAACCTGGGCGAGTTCGCGGTGCTGTTCAACCTGCCGGAAATCCAGTGCATTGCGGCGCCGTTCCCGGCCAGCGAGCTGAATGGCGAACAGCACCACCCGATGCCCGAACGCGAGGCCGAGCTGCACCGCGAAGGCGGTCGCCCGAGCGACGAGCCGCCGCCCAGCCCAATGGAAGTGGCGGGCACGCTGCTGGATCCCTCGCACCCGGACCACCGGCTGTTCGCGCAGCTGATCCAGAAGGTGGCCGAGCTGGACGCCGCCCACGGGCGCACCTTCGACGACACCAGCCAGCGCATCAGCGCCAGCCTGCTGGTGTTGGCCAAGCAGAACAACCTGTCGCGCGTGGACCACGTGCTGCTCAGCCGGCCGACCAAGAGCAGCCACGAGGCCGAGAGCATCTTCATCGTGCAGGGTGACCGCGATGACCCTGGGCATCGTCGCGCCAGCATCGCCACCGAAGTGGCGGCGCAGACCGACGTGGCCGATTCGCTGCGGTTGAAGGAGCAATGATGCGGGCGGTGCGTGCGGTTGTTGCGTCTGCGGCGCTTGCCTTGTTGGTGGGCTGCGGCAGCGCCTCGCCGCCAGCTGAAGTGCCGAAGCTGCTGACCCGGGCCGAGGCTGATGCTCGTACCGTGGTGCCTTTCACGCGCGGCGTGCGATTGGACAAGGCGGGGCGCATTGTTGATGTCACCTTCGAAGCGCCCGTGGTGGTCGACCCACAAATGTCGTGGCTGAAGCTCGGGTTGAGAATGCAGGGCGCCGACCCGAAGCCTGTATCAGATGCTGCTGATCGCCTCAGGCGCGGGGCGTTTCAGGCGCGGATTCACTTGGAACGCGTGGGCGGCGCAACGCCGGTGCCCATGCCGCTTTCAAGGTCGTCCGATGATGGCCGCGGCTGGCAAAAGCTTCCCCACGACGGCCGCGTTGAGCGCCTGTTCCAGGACAGCGTGGATACCTATCCTCTGGAGCAGGCTGGTCTCTTATCGCAGGATATGTTCTATGAGGTTCTGCAGATCGCCGATGCAGGTTTGATTGATCCGGGTCGCTATCGGGTTACCGTTGACGTTGTGGAAGATCGCCCTGAGTTTAAGGGGATGCAAGCCGAGTTCATCGCCGCGTATTACTCGATAGGGAAGAAGTAGATCATGCAGGATGCAGCAGAACGTTACACCGTCACCATCCATGTTGCTGCGCCGGGCACGCCTCGTCGCGGCATGCGGGGCAATGAATGGATTGATCTGGACAACTCCGATGTTGGCCATATGTATCTGTCCCTCAATCGAGTGGGGGAGAAAGCAGACCCGCTGAGTTTTGGTTTCACCCGCAAGATCGAGCCGGATGGCAGCAGCCATGGCACGGTGGATGCCAATGATGTGAGGGTCTACCAGGATCCTCGCTATCGGCGAACGATCGAGATCAGCAACGAGCAGTACAACAGGATCGTCGAGTTCGCCAAAGATCCCGAGAAGCACGGCTTCGATGCAAAGAACTACAACCTCGCGTCCAACTCGTGCGTGGACTTCGCCTGGGGCGCCTTGAACCACGCCGGTATTCACGGCAACACCATTTTCGGTGAGTTCAAGCCGTACGAAGGTACGTTGAAGGTGCTGGACAACATCGGACCGGTGCAGAGCATCCGGCCACAAGTGAAAGGCAGCGAGCTGGATCGGGAAGAATGGAAGCCGATGCCCGTGCAGACCAATGCGATACAGCGGTGGTCCACGGAGGCCAGTGACCCAGCCCGCGCGGATGCACTGGCCTGGACCGGTACGCCGGGCGACCCCAACCACGCCGACAATCCCCGACTGAATCAGATCCACGAGCGCGTGGTTGCCATGAATGCCTTCGGCGCCCAGAACGGCAACGTCAGCGCCAGCCTCCTGGCACTCTCCAAGGAGCAGCAGTTCACGCGCGTGGACGATGTGCTGCTCGGCGAGCGCCGTGGCGATGCCGCCCCCAACCTTTTCATCGTGCAGGGCGACCGCAGCGACCCGGCGCATCAGCGCGCCAGTCTGCCGGCAGACGTCGCCGCGCAGACGCCGGTGGCAGCCTCGTTCGAGCGCATCGAGCAACTGGCGCAGGCACAGCCGCAGCGTGATACCCAGCGTCAACAGGAAGAGCAGCAGCTGGCCCAGGCGCACGCCCCGCGCATGGTCTAGGCGTCCAGCGCCGAACAGCGCGTCCGCCATGCATCCGCAGGCGGACGCCACGGCCCCTACCTGCTACCATTCCCGCGCTACCCAGCCAGCCCACCCCGCGCAGACAGATGCAGGGCCGGGCCGTCGAAGAACGGCCCCGCGAGCCAGGACACCCTCCGTGCCCATTGAAGGACGCTCGCATGATCCGCAATTCCCTTTTCCGTTCGGCCGCGCTGGCCGTCGCCGTGTCGCTGAGCCTCGGTGCCCCGACCGCCTTCGCCGCTGAAGCCGCCGCTGCCACCAGCCCCGCCACCGCCGTGCAGCGCCAGGCCATCGCCCAGGGCCTGTACGAGCTGGCTTACAGCCCCAAGCAGAACGCCGTGTTCGTTGCCTCGTCCGGTGGCTTCGGTGACAACGCCGGCCCGGCCCAGGTGCTGCGTCTGAACCCGACCACGCTCGCCGTGGAAACCCGCATCCCGCTGGAGCGCAAGGCGTTCGGCGTGGTGCTGGACGACGCCCACAACCGCCTGTACGTGGGCAACACCGTGGACCTGTCGGTGACCGTGGTCGACACCGCGCAGAACAAGGCCATCGGCACCGTGCAGCTGATGGAGAAAAAGACCGGCAAGGACGGCAAGGCCGCCTACACCCACGACCTGCGCGAGCTGGTGGTCGACAGCGCCGCCAACCGCCTGTACGTCACCGGCCACAGCAGCCAGCCCGATGTGAGCAGCGTGCTGTTCGTGATCGATACCAACACCTTGAAGGTGATCAACACCATTCCGGGCCTGGGCAATGCCAAGGCGCCGGGTCTGGCGCTGGATGCAGCGAACAAGCGCGTGTACACCAGCAACCTGCTGGCCGATCTGGTGGTGGTCGGCACCGACTCCAACAAGGTGGAGGCCCAGCACAGGATCGCCGCCGAGCAGCCGATGAACATCGCGCTGGATCCGGCTGGCAAGCGCCTGTTCGTGACCGACCAGGGCTCGGAAATGCTGCGTGGCTACCAGGCCAAGAGCAGCGGGCTGGTCAGCAAGCACCCGGGCCAGCGCGTGCTGGTGCTCGACCGCAGCAATGGCAAGGAACTGGCCAGCATCCCGACCGACGCCGGCCCGCTGGGCATCCTGCTGGATGCACCGCGCAAGCGCCTGTACGTGACCAACCGCGAAGCCGGTACGGTGACCGCGTACAACAGCGATAGCTACCAGAAAGTGGCCACCTACGCCGTGCCGACGCACCCGAACAGCCTGGCGCTGGATGCGAAGAACAACGTGCTGTACGTGAGCATCAAGAACGGCGAGAAGGATGCCAAGGGCTCGGAAGAGAGCGTGGCGCGGATTCAGCTGTGATGCGATGACGCTGGGCCACGCCCGGCGTCCTGACGCGTGAAGAAGGCAGGGTGTAGACCCTGCCTTTTTCTTTGCCCGGTTGCAGTGCCCACCGCCAACCCGCTAGGGTTGAAGCCCATGGCAGGGAGCCAAAGGGTCTGAATCATGCTGGGTATCCACCGCTGGCTGCGCGTCGGCCTGTTGATCATCTTGAGCACCGTGCTGGGCGCCTGTTCCAGCCGTGATCCTGTCCCCCAAGAGCCGCTGGACCTCACGCAGCCGATCGCTGTGGATCAGCCGGGCCAAGAGGTTATTTTCGAATTCGAAATGAACGGACGCAATTTCACTCCCAGCCGTGTTCATGCGTTGGAACTCGAGATGCAACGCCAAGGACCGTACAGCGCGGATGCGCCAGACTTGGAGCGCTTGAACATTCCGTTCGAAGTGGTCCTGCAGCGTTGGACAGCGGGGACTTGGAAGAATGTGCCCACCTACGACAATTACCAGGCACTAGCACTCAACGCAGGTCAGCCGCTTCCTGCGTGGCATACGTCGGACACTTGGCGCTATGCAATGTTGCGGTCAGGTAGCGGCGGGAAGTACATGCTGAGTGTCGTTGCCTTGCCCCTGCAGAACGACAACCGCTATCGAGTGCAGGTTCGCACCGTCAAAGCGACCCCGGAACTGGGCGAGTATTCGGCTCGTCTTCGCGTCCACGCTGCACGACCCGTTGGTAAGTAAGCTCTATTTACATCCCTTGGAAGGAACTGAAGGAACAATCTTATGGACAAGCCACGCTACACCGTAGATATCGTCATTGCGGCACCCGGGACCCCTCTGCTTGATCTTTCGACCGGTAAGCAGGAGGTTGTGGATGGTGTTCTGCAGACCTCCGCGCCGGGGCACATGTTCTACGTCCTGCACGCTACGGGTGTGCCTCCCCAGAGCTACGGCTTTGCACCTGTGGTGCATGGCGACATCAATGGGCCGGGCGACATCGTGAAAAAAGATGATCTGATCTATAAGGATCCGCGATACACCCGGACGCTCGAAATCAGCGAGGAGCAATACAAGAAGCTCGACGCTTTCGGCAAAGATCCCGAGGGGTTTGGCTTCAGCAAGCACTACCAGGATGTCCGCAACAACTGCGTGGACTTTACCTGGGAAGCGCTGAACCACGCGGGCATCGAGCGGAAAAGAAGCATCGACGTGAATGCGCTGGGAGGTCCCGCCGGGCAGCTTTTCCCGGATGTCCGCATTCCTCTGGACATCAATGGCGGGGGCAAGGACGGTTATCGTCCGCTGCGTAACATCCACGGAGTCGACAGCATCGATCCGCCGTTCCCCAACAGTGATCTCAATCGTACGAAAACCAACCCGATGCCCGATCGTACGTGGAAGCATCGCCTGCTGAGCGACAACGACGACATCGGTGAGCGCAGCGGTGAGCGGTTGGCCAACGACGCACGTGTGCCGGGTGACACATTGCATCCGCTAGACCAGCGGGTGCGTGCGGCGCTGGGGGACGCGGCCGAGCGCCAAGGATTGCCGCCGGGACAGCAGCCCGAGCTGTTGGCGGGCCACCTGACGCGATTGGCGGTGCAGGGGGGCTACACCGAACGCGATACCTTGCAGGTGGCCTTCAGCAGTGGCGGTGCGGCGGATTCGCCAGGCTATGTCTTCCTGCAGCGCACGGGCGACACCGCCTCACCGGACCCTGCAGCGAACCGCCAGCGCTTGTCGCTGGCCGATGCCCAGCAGGGCACGGTTGAAGAGGTGTACCAGCAAGCCAGCGTGCAGCATCAGGGCCGCGAGGCCAGCCGCGTCGCGCAGGAAGATCAGCTGCAGCATACGCAGCACGCTCAGCCCCGAATGGGCTGATACCGGCCCATGCGAAAGGCGTCGATGGCATCGACGCCTGACGGCATTCACCCCATCCGATGCGCAGGGTTCTGCTGCTGATCCTGAGCCTGTGCATCCAGCGTCTGCTGCTCGGCCTGCACCGGCTGCTGTCCGCCCAGCCCCAGCTTCTGCAGTGACTGCTCGGCCGGCGTCTGCGCGGCCACGGCGGTCGGCAGCATCGCCCGCAGGTGCGCCGGGTTGGCCGGGTCGCCCTGCACCACGAAGATGTTGTGCCCGGCCGGGAGGTTGGCCGTGGCGTTGCTCACCACCACGTGATCGGCGCGTTCCAGACCCTGTTCACGGGCTTTGACGGCCAGGCTGGCGGCCACGTTCTCGCTGGTGGCGTCGAACGCACGGCCGTGCTTCTCGTCCAGCGCGGCTACGTTCTGGCGGATCTGCTGGTGCAGGGAATCATCAGGGGTCATTGGAGGCTCCATGTGGCCGCTACCGTGTGGCCGAATGTGGCCAGTGTAAAACGGTCGCGGGCTGCGCCGGTAACCGCTTTGTTGCTAGCCTGTAGCCCGGGGCGCAGGGGATGGCGCCCGGTTGCAACGGGAAGGAGGGAGAACGTGGTGCACGGGGAGACAAGCCGGATACGGGGGCAGGCGGCTGCGCGGTTATTGCTGGGCGTGGGGCTGTGGGCCTGCGCAGGTGCTGCGGCGGCTGATACGCCTGTGGCGGCGGACGATCCCGCTTGCCCATCGCAGGACTTCACCCGTTTCCTGCAACGCTTCGCCGACCCGGCCGATGACCGGGTGCGCCTGCGTTACACCTCCGACCCACTGGCGTACGAGGTGCCGATGCACACCGTGCGCGATGACCACGAGGGGCTGGCGCCCACGCACGTCGTGCTGGAGCAGGGTGCCGCGCGGTTGAAACGTTTCAGCTACCGCTACCTGGCCGCGTTCAATCTGTTCGTGCCCTCGCCGGTCAGCCGCGATCCGGCCGCGCTGGAGCGCATGCGCGCCGGCACCTACAACGCGCCCACACGCATCGAAGCGATCGATGGCAATGGGCAGCGCGTGACGTTCGGCAGTGACGCCGAGCGCGATACCTACACCTTCGCGCGCGGCTACGGGTGCTGGATGCTGACGCGCGCCAGCAACCTGCGCGACTGAGCGGGCGCTGCGGTGGTGATATTTATTTGTCTGCCGGGTGGTGGTCGTAACTGATAACCCGCTCGGCCTGCCATTGACCGTTCACGCGGCGCCAGACCTGGATGAAACGGGCCTGGCCGGTCCAGCGTTCAACGCCATCGGCGCCGCGCTCATGGAAGCGGTGATCGCCCATTTCCAGGGCGCGATCGTCCTGCAGCGGAAAGACCTGCAGTGAGCTCTCCACCAGCTCGCGCCGCAGGTGCCAGCCTCCCTTGCGCGCGTTGTCGCACAGGGTGGCCACGCTGCGGCGGAAGTCCTCGCGGCTGTTGGCGGACTTGCCGTCCTTGTCATGGAAGAACTCCATGTCTTCGGTGGTCATCGCGGCGGCCCTGTCGGCATCGCAGGCATCGAAGGCCACGGCGAACAGCTGCGTGTCGGCCGCGCGGATCTGCTCGCGCAGGGTGTCGCTGGCGGGGGAGGTGCCGGCGACGGCGGCGGCGAGCAGGGGCAGGGCGAGCAGCATGGCGTGGCTCCATTGAGGACCGGCGCAGACTGGCATGGGTGATGGCGCCCGGTAACCGGGGCATGACGAAACCGGCGCAGGGCCCGACCAAGGCCGTCCATGCGGGTGCGAACCGATGTGCCGGCTGACCGGTGCCCGTGTACGCGATGTCATGGCCTGAGCCGGATCCATCACGGGCGGCTCCGGTGCGATTGCCTAGGCTGGGTTCCTCTTTCCCCCGGGAGTTCCCATGGCTACCTCCTCCGTCCGACTGCACATTGAAGACACCGGCGGCACCGGCGGCACCGGCCGCCCGGTCATCCTGATCCATGGCTGGCCGCTGTCTGCCGAATCCTGGAAGGCGCAGGTGCCGCTGCTGCGCGATGCCGGTTACCGGGTGATCAGTTACGACCGTCGCGGCTTCGGGCGCTCGGACAAGCCCGCCGATGGCTACGAGTACGACACCTTGGCCGCTGACCTGGCCGGCCTGATCGACGAACGCGACCTGCGCGATGTCACCCTGGTCGGCTTTTCGATGGGCGGTGGCGAAGTGGCGCGCTACATCGCCAACCATGGTGAAGACCGCCTGCACAGCGTGGTGTTCGCTGCGGCCGTGCCGCCGTACCTGTTGAAGGGCGCGGACAATCCCGAAGGGCCGCTGACCCAGGAAAAGGCGGATGAGATGCGCCAGGGGCTGGAGAAGGACCGGGAGTCGTTCTTCGACGGCTTTACCCGCGATTTCTTCAGTGCCGACGGCAAGCTGATGGTCACCGAGGACGAGCGCCAGGCCGCCATCGCGCTTGCCCATCAATCTGACCAGACCGCTGCGCTGGGGTGCATGAAGGCGTTCGCCACCACCGATTTCCGCGCGGACCTGAAGAAGGTGACCGTACCGACGCTGGTGCTGCACGGTGACAGCGATGCGACGGTGCCGTTCGAAGGTTCGGGCAAGCGCACGCATGCGGCCATCACCGGCAGCGAGGTGGTGGTGCTGAAGAATGCGCCACATGGCTGCAATACCAGCCACGCCGATGATTTCAATCTGGCGTTGCTGGAATTCCTGAAGAAGTAACACCCACTACGGCATCATCCGCACATGCCCACTGCCCGCACGCCGCCCTGGAAGAAGCCCAACCCGAAGGGCCAGAAGACGCAGCCGCTGACGGAGGCGCAGAAGGCGGCGGCGCGGCAGCGGGCAGAGGAGAACGGGCGCCGTTACCCGAACCTGGTGGACAACATGTGGGCGGCGAAACTGCCGCGCGGTTGAAGCCTTACTGGCTGTTGCGCCCCTGCCACGGCTGCCAACCCCATTCCCGCCATGGCGCGACGGTGCGCGGCTGTATCGTCAGCGTAACGTTGGACGATGCGCTGCACTGGTACAGAGCATCACGTAGCAGGGCCACATCCACCGGCTGCGCCGTGGCCACCTGCAGCAGCGTGCCGCGGTGCCGCACCTGCACCGGCAGTACCCCGTGCACCTCGACCGGATTGCCGGTGCGGGCTCTGCGGTAGCGCATGGTGATGGGGCGGACAGTGCGATGCAGCACGGGGGCGCAGGCATCCAGCAGCTGCAGCTGCTGCTGCATGGGCGCATGGACTTCGATGACGGTGGAGGGATATCCCAAGGTGCTCTCGACCAGCACCTGGAAGCGGGCGCCATCGGGCATCAGGTAGACGGTCAGGCCCACCGTGCCGATGAACGCCATTGCTGCGAGCAGGACCCAGCTGCGCGGCACCTTGGGCGGCTGGGTGAAGTGCTGCAGGCGCGGTCTGCGCCGACGCATGCGGCGATAGCGTCGCTGTGCTGCGGGGCTGGGCAGCAGGCTGTCATCCGGCAGTGCAATCACGCGCGGCGGAAGGCGGGCCAGCCGCGCATTGATCACGCGTGCGCCAAGCATCGCAACCAACCCGCCAAGCAGAACCGGCAGCAGGGTACGCACGAGCAGATACAGCCCTACCATCGCCAGCTCTCCTGAAGGAGTAGACATGATCGCGCATCCTCCAGGGTCGTGTCGCATCTGCCAGCCGACAGCGGCCGTTGGCTTGGCTAGCATGCGCGTCACTCGCTGGGACTACGTCGATGACCGCCTTCACTGCCCGCCTCGGACGCTTCTTTGGCGCCGGCCTGATGTTGTTGCTGCTGCAGGTGCTGGCGCTGCTGTCGGTGGGCTTGGCCGCAGGCCATTTCCACCAGCGCGTGGCCTTGCTGCTGGAGCCCCTGTCTTTGGCCTGCGGCGGCGCCGATCCTGCTGCCCGGATGCTGGTTGCCGAGCAGCTGTTGGCACGTGCCGGCGCGCTGGACGACTGGCAGCCGCTGTGCTGGCTGCCGATGGCAACGCTGGTGCTGGCCCTGCTGGGTACGCTGCTGGTCTGCGTGCATTGGCTGCGCCATGTGGATGCACCGCTGCGCCGCAGCGCTTGGGGCCTGCTTGCCTTGCATGCGGCGGCGCTGCTGCTGGCGAGCGTGATGCTTCGACTGTATGAGCACGTGTGGGCGGGCATCACCACTGCGCTGCCTGCAGCATGTATGACGGACCTGACACCAGACGGACATGCGCTCCCGTCCTCGATACGGCGATGGCTGTTGCAGATCTTCGCCAGGGCCGACCTGATGCCGCCGCACGCACCTGACGCGCTGGCCATCATCCTGTGTGGACTGCTGCTGGCCGCGATGGTGGTTGGGCTCTGGCTGTGGCGCGCCACCTCGCAGCTGACCCGGTTCTGACGCCAGCGCGGGCCGCTGACTGGCATCGACCGGTGCTTCTGCGGCACGCTATGCGGATGAATACGGAAACTTCAACCAAGCAGACCAGCAAGTTCCTCAGCCTGGTGCTGCGCCATGAACCCGGGAAAATCGGGTTGATCCTGGACGGCCAGGGCTGGGCCAACGTCGACGAACTGCTGCAGAAGCTGGCTGCACACGGGCAGGCGCTCGACCGTGGCGGACTGCAGCACATCGTTGCGAGCTGCAACAAGCAACGCTTTGCACTGAGCGATGATGGCCAGCGTATCCGCGCAAACCAGGGGCATTCGGTCGCGGTCGATCTTGGACTGGTGCCGGTGGCGCCGCCGCAGTGGCTGTACCACGGCACGGTTTCGCGCTTCGTCGGCTCGATCCGCGAGCAGGGCCTGCATGCGGGCGAGCGCCATCACGTGCATCTGTCACTGGACCGGGAGACGGCCCACCAGGTCGGTGCTCGCCGCGGTGCGCCGGTGATCCTCAGCGTGCATGCAGGGCGCATGCATGCCGATGGGCACGTATTCCACCGCTCGGCCAATGGTGTCTGGTTGACTGACCACGTGCCGCCGCAGTACATCGCCGACTGACCCGCTCTGGCGCTGCGGCCGGGTCCACACTCGGCGGCAAGGCCCAATCGCGTTACAGTCGCTGCATCCTGGTCCCATGGATGTACCGATGCGTCTGTTCCTGCGTGCGTTGCCGTTGCTGTTGTTGACATTGACTGTCCACGCTGCCGAAGTCGATCGGCGCATCGCGGTGACCATTGACGATCTGCCGTGGGCGCGCCTGGATGAGATCGTGCCGGCCGATCTGCAGGCACGCCATGCCGCACTGATGGCGCAGCTGCGCCAGGCCGATGTGCCGGTGGTGGGCTTCGTCAACGAGAACAAGCTGGAAGTGGATGGCCAGGTGCAGCCGGCGCGCGTGCAGATGCTGCGCGACTGGCTGGATGCCGGCTACGAGCTCGGCAACCACACCTGGTCGCACATGGACCTCAACGCCAAAGGCGTAGCGGCTTTCCAGCAGGACTTCCTGCGCGGCGAGCAGGTGCTGCGGCCGCTGCTGGCCGAGCGCGGCCAGACGCCGCAATGGATGCGCCACCCTTACCTGCGTGCGGGCCGTACGCCGGAAGACCGCGTGGCGATGGACGTGTTCTTCAAGCAGCACGGCTACCGCGTTGCGCCGGTGACGGTCGACAACGGTGAGTGGGTATGGGCCTTCGCCTATGCCAACGTGATGAACGAGCAGCCCGATTCACCGCAGCGCGAGGCGACGCTGGCGAGCCTGCGCAAGGGCTATGTGCCGTACATGCTGAACAAGGTGGATTACTACGAGCAGCAGTCACAGGCGCTGCTGGGGTATGCGGTGCCGCAGGTGTGGCTGATGCATGCCAACGAACTCAACGCGGCGACGTTCGCCGAGCTGGTGGCAGCCACCAAGCGCCGTGGCTATCGCTTCGTGTCGCTGGAAGAAGCCGTGCGCGACCCCGCCTATGCGCGCGGCGCCGAGGGCTACAGTGGTCGCTATGGGCCGAGCTGGCTGCACCGCTGGGCGATGGCCGAAAACAAGCCCAAGGCGTTCTACGCCGGCGAGCCGGAAGTACCGAAGTGGGTGATGAAGCTGGCCAAGGTGGAAGGCGAGTGAGCCTCAGCGCTTGACGGCCAGCACGCCATCGAGCGCCAGCTCTGCCTTGAAGCCGGCCTTTTCCAGGCGCTTGGCCACTTCGCGCGGCACGTCGCGGCCGCTGGTCAGCTTGTTCGGCGCGCCGGTGTAGTGGAACAGGCGACCGCCCTTGCGGATGACGCGGGCGAGATGGTCGTAGAACACCTGTGAGTACAGTTCGCCGGCAATGCCGAAGCGCGGCGGGTCGTGCAGGATCGCATCGACGCTGTTGCTGGCGACCTGTTCGATCTGCTGCGAGACGTCGCCGTGGCTGAAGTGCAGGCGGCCGCCCGCGGCGGCTGAGTCAGGATCGGGCGACCACGGATTGAGCGTGCGCAGCCACATCACGTCGGCGTTCTTTTCGAACGAGCGGATCTGGCCGACGCCGGCCTCCAGTGCGCAGGCGGCGAAGTAGCCAAGCCCACCGCAGGTATCGAGGAGGCTTTTGCCCGCCGGGGCGACCAGCTCGACCTTGCGGCGCGCGTCCTCGAACGGCGACAGCTTGGAGGTCGGCAGCATCTTGATGCCGTCGATCTCGAAGGTCGGTGCGCCCCACTCGGTCGGCACCAGCTTGATCAGCGAGCCGCTGAAGCGGGAGATGGAGCAGAACTCCTCGCCATCCCAGTAGTACAGCGTGCGGTCCTTCAGCTTGCCCGGCCACGGATAGTGCTGGCCGCGGAAGGTGAAACCCTCGGCATCCAGCTGTACCGCCGCTTCGCTGCGGCCCAGATCGAGCGAGCCCGGCCACTCGGTGGCGCCCTTGTCGTGGGCACGGCGCAGGGTGTCAGCGCTGTCGCGGGTCAGCAGGGGGCCGGAGTAGTGGGGCACGGTGGGTAGCGGGAGGATTCGGGGGAGGGCATGGTACCGCAGGCGCCGTGCAGCCGAGCCGGACATGGGCGCGGCGCTACCGCAGGTCGGTGCAGCTGAATCCGTGGATGGTTCCCTCTCCTGAGATCATGCTGATGCCTCGCGAGGGGCGCATTCCCCGCAACGCGCACGAACGGCGATGGACATCCTGGGTGGCCGGTGGTTGCCGGTCGAAGTCGTAGCGCATGCTGCCGTCTTCCTGCAGCAGCCAATGCACGGTTACGCGCTCGGCGCGTTGCCCCTCGATCTCCCAGTCGAAGGTACGCATCACCACGATCTCGCCATCAGCGGTCTCACGCACCTCGTCGTAAGCACCCTGGGTCTTTGCAACGATTGCGGCCAGCAGGAGAAGAACTGTCATCGGAATTCCTCCTCGAAACCGGCAGCGTGTGCCAGCGGCATCGCTGAGGCCATGGGAAGAATTGCAATGTGGCCGCTACTGGCACTTCACCGCATACACCGGTCCGGCGCCGATCAGCAGCAGCGCCATGTAGTCGCTGTCGCGTGCCCGGGCCTTCAGCGTGGCGCCGTCCTTGACGCGGAAGATGCCGAAGCCGCCGGCCATCCGGATCAGTGCGCTGTCGATCTGGTCGGCGTCATCGCGGAAGTACTGCTGGATGTCGCTGCGGCTGGCTTTGTACAGCGCATTGGGTTCGCGCTGCCAGTGGCCATCGCGTTCGAACGAGACGAAGTACTGGCTTGCTTCCTTTTCGATGCGGAACTCGGCGGACTTGCGCGGGCTGGTGGCGAAGCAGCCGAGCATCGGGTCGGAGGAGAACGGCAGCTGGGTGTCGCCGGAACAGGCCACCAGCAGCAGGAGGGCACCGGGCAGCAGCAGGCGGAGCGTGCGCATGGGATGTCCCGACGGGGCAGGTGCGGCCAGTGTAGGCAGCACGCAGCCGTGGCCGGTACAGATTTTCGGCAAGAACCGTCGCCCTGCTGGCGTCACGCGCTGCGGTGGATCTCCACAGTGATGTGCACCAGTTCCTCGTGGATCGCCAGCGCCTGGCGCACGGTGTCCGGATCGAGCGTGGCATCACTGGTGACCACGCTGGCGGCGACGGCGTACTTGCCGCGCCCCACCTGCCACACGTGCAGGTCGGCCAGGCGTGCCGGCCACGGACCCTGCTCGATGACTTCGCGTACCTCGGCCACCACCGGCGCATCCATCTGCGCGTCGAGCAGGATGCGGCCGCTGTCGCGCAGCAGGCCGATTGCCCAGACGGTGACCAGCACCGCGCCGACCAGGCCCATCACCGGATCCAGCCAGGTCAGGCCGAGCAGCTTGCCGCCCAGCAGGGCGACGATGGCCAGCACCGAGGTGGCGGCGTCGGCCAGCACGTGCACGTAGGCCGAACGCAGGTTGAGGTCGTGGCCGTGGGAA
>Ga0256410_1000491_pt1 | contig 38887 bp, 31 predicted proteins | sample PhyWR1_FD_185983 | JGI IMG/M metagenome (GOLD analysis project Ga0256410, IMG submission 185983) | Leaf surface microbial communities from wheat plants in UC Gill Tract Community Farm, Albany, California, United States - DLSL W.R1 | ecosystem: Host-associated > Plants > Phyllosphere >... | reverse complement strand
AGATCCACTCCGGGTGTGCCTGTAATCCGTATTCCGCCATCGCCTCTCGCCAGCCGAACAAACGCTCCTGCGCGTTCAGCATATCCAGCGGACCGCAGATGACGCCAATGTCACGGTAGCCGTGGCTCAGTAAATGGGCGGTCACCTGGCGCGAAGCCGCGCGCTCATCGACCCGCAGCACGCTGACCTGTAAATCGGGCTCAACCCGGTCGAGCATCACGAACGGCGTGCCGCTGGCCTGTAAAAGTTCGGTATAGGGATGGCGATCCACGCTGATATAGAACAGCCCACTAATCTGCTGGCTGAGCAAATTATTGATTAACTGCAGCTCACGCATCCGGCTGTCGCCGGAGTCGCCCAGCAGCATCACCATATCGTTAGCCAGCGCCTCCTGCTGTAACGCATGGGCAAGGGAGGCAATAAAGGCGTTATCAATATTCGGCACGATCAGGCCGTAGGTTTTGGTGGTGCCGGAAGCCAGCGCCCGCGCCACGTTATTCGGGCGATAGCCGGTTTTCTTGATCGCCGCCAGCACCCGATCCCGGGTGGCCGCCGCCACCGGCCGCGGACCGTTGTTGATCACATAGCTGACCACCGCCACCGAGGTTCCGGCTTCCCTGGCAACATCCGCACGCGTGGCCCGATGAGGTAATGACTTTGCCACGACAGAAGCTTTTTTGTTCCCTGATGCCATTCGTCCGCCATCTCTTTGCATAAATAGTTAGATTGCATCCTCCGGGGCGTTAAGGTCGCGGCCCCGTGTTTCCGGTGCAACAAATGTGGTACAGAAACCAATCGCCGCCATCACCGCAAAGTAGGTCGCAATCGGCCACCAGTGCCCGGTCCAGGACAGCAGCGCGGCGGCAACCAGCGGCGCGGTTCCCCCGGAGAGGATAGATCCCAGCTCTTTCGCGGTGGCCATCTTGGTATAACGGTGCGTGACGCCGAACAGCTCCACGCCCCAGGCCGCCTGCACGCCGAAGATCCCCAGTGAAGCCAGCCCCATACCCACCACAATCGTGGCGATAACAATAATCGGTTCACGGGAGTCCAGCAGCATAAAGGCCGGGAAAGCATAGAGGATCAGCAGCAGGCAGAAGCAGCGATAGGTGATACGACGGCCGAAACGATCCGACAGCCAGCCCGCCAGGGGAATAATCATAAAACCGAGCAGCGACGCGATAAACACCGCGGTTGTCGCGACCGACTTATCCACCGCCAGCACTTTCACCACGTAGCCGATAATAAATCCCTGCGCCAGATAGGACGGGCCGTTCTCACCGATACGCAGACCCACCATCACCCAAAATGCCCGGCTGCGCTGCCAGAAACTCCGGGTATCTTTCACCGCCGGCGCGGCGGCCAGCGTCTGCTGCCGCTGCTGCTGCAACGCTTCTTTCTGACGTTCGAACACCGGAGTTTCACGCAGATGGCGGCGTATCCACAGCGCGGTTAACGCAATCAGCGAACTGCACAGGAACGGAATACGCCAGCCCCAATCCAGCAGCGCCTGCTGATCCATCTGGACCACCAGCAGCCACACCAGCGATGCCAGCAGCGTGCCGCTGTTCGATCCCAGCGCAATAATCGAGGCCACCAGACCGCGTCGCTTAGCCGGGGCATATTCGCCCAGCATCACCGTACCGCCGGAAAGCTCAGCGCCGGCACCAAACCCCTGGCTAAAGCGCAGGATAACCAGGCACGCCGGTGCCCACAGGCCGATAGAGGCATAGGACGGGATCAGGCCGATCAGGGTGGTGGACAGCCCCATCAGGATAATGGTGGAGACCATCACGATTTTGCGGCCCCGCCGGTCGCCCAGCCAGCCGAAGAAGAGTGCGCCGATAGGACGGGCAATAAAACCGACCGACCAGGTGGCAAAGCTGGAGAGCAGTGCCATGGCAGGGCTGGCCTCCGGAAAGAAGACATCACCGAAAATAATACCGGCGGCCAGACCATACAGCGCAAAGTCTGCATACTCCATCGCCGTGCCCAGCCAGCACGAAACCGTCGCTCGCCAGAAATCCTTGCGCCCTTCCGGGGTCGCTAAACGTTCATCTGCCGCTGCGGTGGCTGACACTGCACTTTCGGGATCAAGGTGAGTCGCTTTGGTCATAACAAAATCCTGATGTGATAAATCCATTTAACGTACCCGCTGCGGGCCTGTGAACAGGGCTAACCGCAGCCGGAAAGAGATAAAAAAGGCCATGCAACGAAGGATCGGTGATGGGTTCCCTGGTGTTGGAACACGTCTTCTGCCCCGCATCCGCCGGTCTTATAACGACCAGTCATATAAGTAATGCGAAACAAAATTGATCTGCACATGGCCACCGGTAACGTCCTGTGCCGTGAAATATCTCAGAGGCACATTCTATCTACGCGGGTAGATAAATCAAGACAGCAAAACTGAAAGCATTAATAAAACTTGATATTAACCATCAACAAGTAAGTAAAGGGAATGAAAATCAATAAGATAAAAACATGTGTACAGTGGATTTTACCCGATGCCCGCCGATGAAGAGCTTCTGAACGCCCACGGTGGCGGTACAGGGACACGTTTTTAAAGGCTGCGCGTTACAGAAAAATGAATCCGGAAGGTTTTCTGCTAAAACGCAGCGAAGGCGCACGCCGGCAGCGGCGGAGGCACCCGGCGAAAGAGGCACGTAGTACGAAGATAACGGGTTATATTTCAACCATTTTCGTATTTTGCTTTAAAAATAGCCATGCGATTGCTTAACGCTGGATCGCTGCGCGCAGTTACATTATAATCCTGCGCCTCAGGCCCCTTAGCTCAGTGGTTAGAGCAGGCGACTCATAATCGCTTGGTCGCTGGTTCAAACCCAGCAGGGGCCACCAAATTTTAGCTTTAAAATCATATAATTAAGCCACCTCGCAAGGGTGGCTTTTTTGTTGGCCGCAAATCAAGTGGCGATGAAGTGTCCATGAAGTTTTTGCTCCCTCCTTCCTTATACGTTTAACATTCCATATATGCTCTTGATAAATTAATGTTGTGCAGGAAATAATCACTACAAGGAATGTGAGCGATGCATTACCTTTTTGGGCCTATGGACGAGCAGCTCGCACGCGATTTCGATACGCACATGTTTTCCCGTTACCGGGAAAAACGGTTGAAAGGGGAGTATGCACGTTCAAACAGAACGAAAGAGGTATCGTCTCGCACTCTTAATCTTGAGCTGGCCTACTTTCGGGCGGTGTTCAATGAGCTTAATCGGCTTGGCGAATGGAAGGGGGAAACCCCACTTAAAAATATACGCCCATTCCGCACAGAAGAAATGGAAATGGCCTGGCTAACTCATGACCAGATTTCGCTACTGCTCGGAGAGTGCAAACGGCATGAACACAATGATTTAGAAACTGTGGTAAGAATTTGCCTCGCCACTGGCGCACGGTGTTCTGAGACCGAGAGCCTAAGAAAAAGCCAGCTCGCGAAATACAAAATCATATACACCAACACGAAAAGCAGAAAAAACTGCACCGTCCCGATCAGCAAAAAGCTCTATCAGTCTCTGCTTGATAATAAAAAAGACCGGTTGTTTAGTGATTGTTATGGGGCGTTCCGGCCAGCTCTGGAAAGAACAGGTATCGAACTACCGGCAGGACAGCTTACCCACGTTTTATGCCACACCTTGGCCAGCCACTTTATGATGAATGGTGGTAATATTTTGGTCTTGCAGCGTGTGCTCGGCCATACCGATATTAAAATGACCATGCGCTATACGCACTTCGCGCCGAACCATTTAGAGGATGCAGTAAAGCTCCATCCATTAAATTGTAAATTTGTTAAGGAAGAAGCATGACATTTCAACCTAAACTCTCACTTTCCGACATCACGTTTTCTAGTGGCCAAACATTACAACTTTCAGAGCAGCACAAAGTCTTAATTGTTGGTCCAAACAATAGTGGAAAATCACAGTCAATTCGCGACATCATGACAATCCTCACAGAAAAAAAATGTGACCCCGTCGTGGTTAAAGATATCAATATCAAAAGAAATTTTGATGGGAATCAATTAGAAAAATATCTTATCGACAATGCCACATTAATAAATCACTCTTACCACCTAGGCTCCGTTAAAGTACAAACGCTTCATACTAATCCTTCACTTAACACTAAGGCATTGCGCTCAGCGACCGGGATTTTTTTTAAATCAATCAATGCAAAAGAACGACTTAACATATGTGAACAGCAAGGTAGTATAGATCTTAAAGATGCCAAAACAGTTCCGCAGCATATCCTATATGATGACGAAAGCTTGATGAATCATGTCAGTGATATATTTAGAAAAGCATTCAATAAAGATCTAGCGTTTGATTACAGAGCAGGGAGATCCATTCCTATTTACCTGATTGAAAAAGATGAATTATCAGGTATCCCTAACAAAGCAAGCAATGAATACACCGAGAGATTAAGAAAATTCCCTCTCCTTGATCAACAAGGTGATGGGGTAAAAAGCTATGCGGGTATTTTATTTGAAACTATTGCTTACCGCTACCAGGTCACTATGATTGATGAACCAGAGGCCTTTTTACACCCACCTCAAATGCGTCGATTAGCTCAAACTCTCGCGGAAGAAGTCTCAGGACAACTGATTATTGCAACGCATAGTAGCGATATTTTGAGAGGTTTTCTTGAAGGAACTAAAGGTGATTTGACGGTTTTACGATTAACTAGAGATGGAAACGTTAACTGTATACATGAATTGAACCAATCAGCTATAAGAGAACTTTGGTCTAAACCTAACCTTAGATACTCCAACGCACTGGATGCAATATTTCATGAACAAGTTATAATTTGCGAAGATAGTAGTGACTGTCGTCTTTTTAACTACGTTGCAGACTACTTAGTCAACAGTCAAGGTAAAGTATATCCCGATACATGTTACGTACCAACAGGCGGAAAACATGCTATATCAGGAATTGCTGAAGCATTACGTGCTTCAGGGGTTCCCGTGAAAGCTATCTTTGATTTCGACCTTATTTCTGAAAGAAACATTTTAAATAAAACCTTAGATGCTTTTGGATGCAGCACCGAAAAAAAGGAAATTTTATTAGATAAATGGAAACGAATAAATTTGGAAGTCGTAGGGCAAAAAGAATCTATAAGCGCAGATGACTTCAAGGCTAAAATTTTAGATTTTATTAAAGACTTACCTGCAAAAGATATATCTAAAGGAAAAATAGACGAGCTATTCAAACAAAAGAAACCCTGGAGCAGAGTTAAGTCACATGGAGTTGATGGGCTTCCGAAAGGTTCAATTCGTCAAGTATTTAAAGAATTCAACGAAGGATTAATGCAATTAGGGATATTTTTAATTCCAGTTGGGGAAATTGAAAATTTTAGCGCTGAAACAGGGCTTCATGGCCCATCATTTGTTGAGAAGTTTCTATCAGAACGAAATGTTGCTGATACGGAGTTAGATGGTTTAAGGAATTTTGTCGATGAAGTTTACAGTGCAAAATTACCTTCATTAACTTCATCAAATGAGAATCAAGGCTGTGGCGGTAGAAATGGCGAATAATGGGTAATCAATGGCAAACAATGGCAATCTATATCAATGATAAATAACGCAAACTATTGATTTTCGGTTGTTCCGGTAGGAACTCATAATCGCTTGGTCGCTGGTTCAAACCCAGCAGGGGCCACCAAACAAAAAAAGGAGTCAGATGAGAATTCGTCTGGCTCCTTTTTCATTATTATCTGTCAGATAAGCGCCCACAAGCCGGGCTGCCCATAAAAAATAGTTCCGATAGTGTCCATACCCTGCCCACCTCTTCCTTTAGAGCAATCGTTTTCAATTCAGAGAGTTAACTTCTCAGGAGAAATCTTTCATGGCGCTTCAGGAACGGCGATATACCGGCTTGCCATCAGATTGTCGTTGATTATCAGCCGCCTGGTGCCGGTGAAACTCTGCTATTCGCAAAGGGTCCTTAGGCTTTTTAATATCAGCGGCTTCTATCCCGCCGTATTTTGTCTTCCAGTTGTAGTAGCTGGCTTAAGAAATGCCTGCCTCAACCGACTTCAGTACGGTGATGATCTGGTGCTCAGTAAACCGGGCTTTGCGCATGGCGATCTCCTTGGGTCAACGTTATCAGTAAGCCGGAAGATCTCTAAAAGTGAATGGGCTCTTTTGCAGAGATACTTACAGTAGGGCTGCCCGCTCATATATTGCAGACAGCCCCGGCACTACGCGCTTACCACAACGCGTTTTGTTTACTTATCTCATCCCAGCGAAGGCACATATCACAGGCCATCATGAAATCATCATGCCATTTCCACCAAGCATGAAGTGCATAATAGCCAAGACAGGGGAGGTAGCAGAGGAAGAAATAAACTTCAAACCAAAGTGACCATCCCACAAGCGTCGTTAGCAGGGCAACAAACGTTATCCATACCAGCTCAGCAGCGCACAAGAGAATCAGTCTCAGCCACAGGGGTTTTGCGTTGAATGAACGCAAGGGAATGGCAACCGAAAAATGCTGATTGACTTCATTCATAAATAAATGACCAAGGAAAATATAGCGCTTAGAAAATCGTAAAAACATGATATTAATCGCCAGGACTATCACACAAAGTACCAGCATAGTAATAACGGATTCGATCGTGAAATAGTTTCCATAAAAGCTAAATTGCTCACGGTGACGCAGGGGGGCGATAGTGAGCAGGTTCATGATAACTGACAGGGTAACAGCAATGATCAGATAACCCGATAACCGTTTATATTTCATGGAATCCCTGGCAGATGAAAGTATCTGACCAATATATACAGGTCGCAATAAGGCGTAAATAGCCCAGATAATCATTGGCCCGGTAAGCATAATTATTAGTAATACCTTACCGGGGGATAAAAGAGAAAAAGCAGCCCAGGCTGTGCCGCTAAATAGCACGACCGAGAAAATAATGACGATAAAGGGAGAAAACAAAATCCTTCCACTCTGCTTTTCATCCTTTTTTAAAAAACATGTCACATCGACATTTTTGATCCCACATTTGTAGGCCCAATAGGCTCTCAGATCGGCGATAAATGAATAAAGTACTAGCGACAGAATGCCCCCGATTGGTAGAGCATCCTCCCTTGAAAGCGTAAAATCCGCATTTTTCCAGTAAAACCCCAGCAGGATAAGTGAGATAAGATAGATAAAGAAAATATTCCTTTTATCTTGAAAGCGAATGAAGGTGTTGTAATCCGGGATCATAGCGTTACCTTTATACCTCTATCGTTTTTCTGCAGTGCAGAACCGACACTAAATCACCACCAGGGAAATCGTTCAGCATAGCGGCAAGGTAGGATTTATTACTAACTTCAATAAAACGGGGACGCATACGATGATGCAAAAAATAAGATAGCGTATCGGCCCATTTCACTGTATGCGTGAGATGTAACGCTAGGTTTTCTTTTATTTTACCGGGATCATTTTCCGCTTCTGCCGTCACATTCATTAAGACCTCATACTGAGGTACGGTAATGGGCTGCGTAGCAAGAAAATTACGCATTGGCTGGGTGCCCTCCTCCATTAAGCGCGTATGCCAGGCACCGCTAACACCCAACTTGACCGGCTTAAGCCCCTTATCTAAAAGCACGCTGGAGAACGCATTCAATGCCAGATTATTACCACCAATAACCTGCTGCAGAGGAGTATTATCACAGCTAATATCCAGTTCGTCAGCTGACTGAACCATAATTTCACTTAATGTCGGATTTGAGAGTCCTTTAAGCGCCAGCATGGTTCCTATATTTTTTTTACTCACGGCATCCATCGTATTGGCACGAAAGTGAATCGTGCGGAACAGCGTTTCCAGGGAGAGAGCTCCTGCGGCGTATAGCGCACTGTATTCACCGACGCTGTGACCACAGGCCCCAATAACGGGATCCTGGGGATAACGCTGACGCCACAGACTAAATAGTGTGATATTAATCGCCGTTACCGCCATCTGCTGTACCGGGGATTGGATCAGTTTATTCATAGGCCCTCTCAGACAAAGTCTGCGGAGGTCCATACCGGAAATATCACTGGCACAATCCCAGATGTGTTTTGCCGTGGCGTCAGCATCCCACAGGTCGCTTCCCATCCCTATCATGGGATTGCCTTGCCCTGAAAAAAGGAGTACTACCGGCTGCGCGCTATCCTTAGTTATCATATTTTTTCCCTTATAAATAGTATTTAAAGCCGATATATAAACCGACATTTTCACCAAAAAGTGCAAATTCAGTATGTGCTCTGCCCAATGATGCATAGATACCGCTATAGGTTTCCAGTTTATCGCTGAGAGCACTCAGTGGCGTGCTGAAGTGAAGTCCTGCCAGTGAACTTGCGTCGGTAAGATTAATAACCCAATAGGGTTGAAATGTCGCCCCGCCATCCAACCTCACACTGGACCAGGCATTAAAATAATGTTTCCCCTGTAGCATGCCTTTGTTACCAACATTATTAATCTCAGAAGACATCAAATATTTATAGGAGTCAAAAGCGTCATCCAACGCTGCATAGCCTGTCTGCGTATTCAGAAAGTGCAATAGATTTTTCTGCTTATCCCACTGAGAACGGGAATATCCTTCGCTTTGAAAATAATATTCCAGCCCAAAGATGGAGAAATTATCAGCGGTGTATTGACCTCCTACTGCCAGCTCGACTCCCGATTTGTCCTCTACATCGTAAAGTGACGAAGGAAACTGATAATGCTCAAGTTCCTGCCTCTTTTGATCGGAAAGATGCCGCCAGCGTTGACCACCATGATAAGCGACCTCACCGTTTAACGTCATTTGCGGGGTATAGCTATAGCTGTCTGAAAGCGCTACGGATCGTGAATGGCCCAGTAGAACGCGAATGCCGGGCGTATGATCACTAAATTGGTGGGATGTATAACTGAGCAGCCAGGCCTCACTGCTGTTACCACGTTGACTCTCTGACCAGTTGCCGGAAGAGAGATAATATTGATCTATCGTCGCCAGTTTAGGGACGAAAGTCAGAGATAACGCGTGCTCCCGGTTGTCAGCAGTTATGGTTGCTGCCCAAGGGGTGGACTGATAAACCGATCGCAGCTGCGGATCGTAAAGTCGCGTGGGTTTGAAGCCACCATAGTACTGGCTAATGAGGGAGCCCGGAGAACGTAAATAAAAGAGCCCGGGCTTTATTCTTAGCTTACCAACATCAATTTGCACGCTATCTGATACGGTGTAAGCCAATCTGAGCTGTTCTACAACTGCACGCGAACGGCGATCGTCCTTTTCAAACTCTGCCAGGGGACGCACACTGTACCAGGTCAGCCCGTAGAGCGAAAAATCCATATCCAGAACGTTGTCGATAAGAGAACAGCGGCCATCAAGGTTAACGCCCGCATCATTAAAAAAATTGTTCCGGGTGTACGGATTTTTGCCCTCTATGCGCCACGACGAATCCTGTTTGCTCACAGTCGATATCTGCTCAAAAAACGTTAAGGTGCTGTTCTGTGCCACATCCGATCCGGACAGGCAGTCAGCCCACACGCTGAGCGGCATGGTGGACAGAGCCAGGGCTATCCCCACGCGGATAAATGTCATTTCGTCCCCCGCTGAATTCCTTCACGAGTAAACGCGGACTCCGGTAAAGATTCTAATCGAATATCGCTGTATTCCATGACCGAGTAGCGCTGACCGTGGCGTGTGTCCCGTACAACGATTTTCGTCGGGCGCATTCTGCCCAACACCGATTGAAAATGATGGTATGACACTTCTTTAAGAAGATGATTATCCAGCGAATAATAGGCGGCCTTAAAAGGACGATTATCTCCATCCTTCTCAACATAGTAGATTATCCTGGGCCAGGTTACCTGAGGCGACTTACGTTCGAGTTCCAGCGAATAGCAAACTTTATCACCACAGGGTACATCTCCTTGTAGGGTGGCATAATAGGCATACTCAAAATTGGTCACAATTACATCACCGTTTGAAATCTGACCGATAAGTCGCTGCTGTGGAGAAACGGAAACCGGACGGCGTAGCTCCGGCGTGTAAAACCAAAGCGCGTACCAGTCAGACAGCAGCACTTTGCCGCGATCCCGTGGAGGGTAAATAATACGTGCCAGCGAACGCGCATCAGCTTTAATTTTTCTTTCATAATCAGGTTTAATAAAACGCATGGAAATATCCAAAACCTGTTTATTATCAGGCTGACTTTCCCCCTCGCGGAATTCGGTAATGGTAAGCGTGTAGCGAAAAGGGACATTTGGAGAACGAATTTCATCAGCACGCCGGATGATATCCAACGCAGTGCTGTCAGCAGGCGATGAAGAGGCCCATGGAGACAAAAAATATAAGCATGAGATCAGGATAGTTATAACCGTGCGTGTCATTTCGCGTCCTTACGAAAATTTAAATGCGTCAGATATATTAAGTTTTGAAGCGCGCAGCGCTGGCAATAATGAGGCAATGACTGCTGTTAATAACGGTATTGCCAGAGTTATGCCATTGAGTGTAAAGCTGTCCGTTTTAATGAATGCTGTATAGCCCAGCGATTGTCCCGGAGAAGGCGGCATAGCTATACCATTAAGATTAATCACCGTAGCAATAAGATAACCTATAGCCAAGCTCCCCCCTGCACCAATCATACCAATAAAAATGCCTTCAAGTATAAACAGGCGCGTCACGTGTCGCGGCTTCAGACCAATAGCTCTGAGAGTCGTTATTTCTCGGGTCCGTTCAATAACACTCATTGTCATTGCATTACTGATCATAAAAATAACGGTCAGACAGACAATTACTTTAATGAAAAAGTAGATCCCTGATAGCAGCCCTTCTACCTGTTGATAAAAAATTGAGATTTCTTTCCAATCTTTTACAATGAGCGGTAAATGATGTTTTGCAATAAACAGGCGCAACTTCTCACAGAATGCTGTTGTATCATCGCCGTTGAGAAGGATAATAACTTTGCTTACACTTTCTGTTCCCATGATACGCTGTGCAGTTTCCAGCGGAATTTTCATTGCCACATCATCGTAATCTTTTATACCTGATTCGAAAATACCACGAAGCTTCATGGAGAGCGCGCCCTGTCCTCCCTGTGTGTTAACCACCAGTACATCCAGCCAGTCGCCGTATCGGGCATTTAGCGTTTTTGCCAATCCGCTACCTAACGTGATTTCATTGGTTTTCACTCGAGAGAGATCGCTACCCACAATCAGCCTGTCAAACGCTCCCAGCTTTAAGGCGGGTAAAGGTTCAACGCCCAGAGCAGCGAAATAGCTGGAGGTTTCACTCTCATATTGTGAAATAACCCCGGAAAACTCAAGCTGACCTGAGAGGGTAGAAATCTCCTGAGCCAGTTCAGGCTCTTTGAGAATCGCCTCCTTTAAAGCACGATAATTTTCAATCAAACTCTTGTTTTTATTCGATGTTTCAAAATAGTTCTGGTCGTAGATTTGAACATGTCCAATATTAGTTCGGATAGTCTGTTCTTTGAGTATCCAGAATGAATAATCGATGAAACCACCATATAAGAATATTGATATACCTCCCAGCATGATCGCTGCCAGAGTTGATAGGGTTCTTCGCTTGTGACGAAAAAGATTCAAAAATGCAAACTTTACGTCTCGCGTGCAATAGATTGCGCACCAAAGAACAAAAAGTAGAATGATGACAATACCAATACTGGCTAAAACCATTTGCCCGGACATTTATTTCCCTTTCACCAACGGTAACAAGATCTGAGTCACTTCGTTCATATCCCATTCCGGTGCATTACCAGAATTGAGCACAGCAGCTGAGTGGGGACTTTCTCTTTTCATCTTTTCCAGCAATACCGTTGCCTGCTGGGGTTCGTTACAATTCATCAACGCGCGATAGCGCATTACGTTAATGTGAGCCAGTAAGGCTGCATTGAACGCCGAGGTATTTTTTAACATCAGATCGGTGTCTTTTAGCGTGATAACACATCGCCCTTTGTCGGTAGTCAGCCAGGCATCCACACGTGCGCGCATGTAGCGCACTTTTGGATTATCCTCATGCAGTTCAACCGCTTCATCAAGATAGAAAAATCCTGTTTTGGCAAACTCTGAAGCCCGGATAATATCGTTCGCCATCAAATAATGATTAGCCTGTCGCAACATGCCATAAGAATAAAAGACCAGTGAAAGAACATTGTTGGTTGCTTTATATTCCATGAAAAGCGATTGCGTCGTACCGGCCAGCGCGCCAGGCTGGTCTGGAAATCCGTGCTGAATCACCTGCTCAACCGCAGAAGAGTCGGAGGCTTTTACATACCCCACGCCAGTGAAAGTGATTAGTAAACCAAATAATAATATTATGTTATATCGTTGAGTCATGAACTAATGCCCCATCCTTAATTTCAATCACTCGTTCTGCGCGCGATCTCAGCTGGCTGGAGTGTGTTGAGATAATAAATGTTGTTTGGGTCTCCCGATTAATTTTTAGCAGCAGATCCAGAATGGCCTCGCCGGTACCCAGATCCAGGTTTCCGGTAGGCTCATCCGCAATGACTATCTGCGGCTCATGCGCCAGGGCCCTGGCAATGGCCACACGCTGCTGCTGACCACCGGAGAGCTGTCCCGGCTTCCGATGAGAGAAAGAGGCCAGGCCAACGCTGTTGATATAATGCCGGGCCCGCTTTTCAGCCTGACGTTTGCTCATATGGCCATTCAGCACCAGCGGAAAATAGACGTTATCAAATACATTCAATACAGGTATTAAATTAAAAAATTGAAAAATAAATCCCAGATGTTTTCCCCGAATGGTTGAAAGCTGATTTTCGCTCAGAGTGTTCAGTAATTTGTTCAAAAACAGCACAGTGCCGATACTGGGTTTATCAATACCAGACAATATATTGAGTAACGTGCTTTTTCCACTGCCAGATGGACCGCATAATGCGATAAACTCACCTTTGTGAATATCCAGACTAATATTCTTCAGCGCGTCGACTTTACCTTCACCCTCGCCATAAATTTTGTAGATATTATTTAGCGACAGCACAGGGATCTCTTTTATCATTCCATTCATGAGATTTGTTATCATTCCTTGCATTCTTCAATGTCGAAATAGCTGTAGCCCGTTACCTTGTCAGGTACAACCGTTCTGACTTTTCCCGCGGTGTGCGGGTACGCATTCATCCAGGCAAAACTTAATGCCGGCGTCAGACAACCGCTGGCACCATAGGTCTCAATCAGATTTATACACTTTTGCGAAGGCACCGTTGAACGCTGCAACAATCCTTTTCGTGTACTGGTAAAAGCCAGACGGTCCGCCTCTGTCGCATCCCCAAGGGTATCAGCCATAACATAGTTTCCGCCGCTGACCTTAAACGCCCCTTCGCGACGATTAAAAATAAAGCAGCCCGTACGTTCGACCGTCAGATTCACATTTTCAGCCCGCCCCGTTTCTCTCTCTTCCCTTTTTAGTGGAAAGTCCTCATCAGAAAACGTCAAGATGGGGATAGCGCGATAGGCAGCACAGATCACCACATAATCAAAAACATCCCAGCTCAGATAATCTTTCGCCAGATTAATCGCTTGAACAAAAGACTGTTTCTCGCCGCGGATCTTGCAAGTCGGCGCATTCACTGCGAATTTCTTAACTAAATTTCTCGGCAGGGTATCTATGCTGGATATGTGTAATGCACTGGAGATATTTTCAAACGGACCTGATTCACCCCATGAGTCCACATAGATAAATGCCGTTCGCTGCTTGAATAATTTCATCCGTTCTTTTGGGGATAACGCATGCAATGCCTCATCTGCCGACTGCTCCATTGCCTCAAGATAGTGCTGGTATTGAGGATTGCGGATCATCTCTCCTGCATACAGGTCCGGCCGCGTACCAAAGCGCTTTAATCCCCAGCCGTGAGTGTGGGAGGATTTTAGCGCATTATTATATAAATGTGCTTCCCAGGCATTCAGCCAGCTCGGTTGATAGAAATAAAATCTGTCTCCGGGTTCAACAATCGAAAATGAGGATAAATACATCTGGCTTTCCATGATTACTTACTTCCCTGAATCCATATCAGACATGACTATCCCAATAACAGAACCATCTACTCCAATGCCTGTTTTCAGAAGATGGCGCCGCGTGTGTACGGATACGCCACGATTAACCCAGACCTGCTGAGCAATGTCGGAAATAATTGTATCATTGCTCACAGCAGAAATTATTTCTCGCTGGGAAAGGGCATGGTGTCCAATAATTAAATCAATAATTCCGGAGCCGGTCGCGGTGTAACCAATTTGGCCTTTATACGCTAAAACGGGAACGAAATTTTCCTCCAGGAAGATCGCTATCGCTTTAGCTTCTGCCTTGTCACTTATCGACGATCCATTGCCGTGAGGGATGATCGCGCATAACTCACTGGGATCAAGCCCTGCTTTATTCATCACGGCCTGCATTACCTTCAGAATATTGGTGCTCAGCCAGGAGCTGTCATTACTCCTGCCAGCGCTAATCTGAATGTAGTTTGTTTGCAGACGCAGGCCACCGGCAATGCCCCGCGCCTGCCTGTGGCCAGCACTTTCCATTAACAGCACGCTGAATCCTTCAGCAAACAGTACACCCTGACTGTTTTCGCCAAAGGGCTGAACGATATGCGAGTCTAACATCGATTGTGAACTCAGAAACCAGATGTCCTGGGTTTTGATTTCTGAGCAATTAATCACCAGAACAAGATCGGCACCATTATGCTCAATCGCCTGACAGCCTAAATGCACCGCGGTTAATGAAGAGTTACTGGTACAGTTCATATTTGGCGGTAAATACTGTAAGTGATATTTACGTGCAAGATGTCCAGCCAGATTATCCTGCGACATATTCTCAATGTGTAACTGCTTTAACGACTTGGAAAGATGAATATCTTCAACATCATTTTTGTTGTAAAAATTTTTAAAGTGGAGCGCATCAATGCGAGGTCCAATACCGGTTAAATAGACACGAACATTCGATCCAGCCAGGTACTGCGCATCCAGTGATGCCTGATTCAGGGCATCATCTATCAGGCGATAAAGCAAATCTAATGCGCTATCATCCCTACGATGCAGCATGGCAACCTGTTTATTTCCATCAAATCCACATTTTATTGCTTCATCGTCAGACTTAAACCAGAGTTGGCTTCGTACCCGTTTCTCCAGCTTCAAATTTTGTATCAGCTGTACACTGTTTTCGGCAAACGGCAGGCATGAACCGAATCCTGAAATGATAGCGGCATTATTCACACTCTTATCCCTTTATCACAAACGCATAGTAGTTACCGCCCTGAGTTGCGCCCACAAGTAATACGTGCCTGAGCACGAGATCCTGAGGCGTCCGGACAAAGTTGATTCGCGAATCAAAAAACTCCATCGTGTGTGGGATTGCTGGAACCGCCTGCTTTCTGATGCAGTCAATGATGACCACCAGGTTTAACAGACCAGCGGCAGAAGCAACAAAACCAAAACAGGCGTTATAGTTCACTACCGGTACGTCAGGTTTATCATCGGCGAACGCATTGTAGATAGCTTCAACCTCAATAGCGGAACTGTCGGCGCTACCGTTGCTGGTACCGCAAACCAAATCAATATCCTGCGGGGTAATACCGGCATCTTTCAGCGCTCGCGTTATTGCCAGCGTCATTGATGACGATTTTTCATCCTGCATCGACGCATCAAAATAGCTGTTACTACAGGATTTACCGTATCCGGTGACCTCGGCCAGTACCTCCGCTCCACGTGCCTGCGCATTTTGCGGATCTTCCAGCAGTAGCATACACGCCCCTTCTCCCGGGATATAACCTTTGGGGTCTGTACCATAAATCTGATAATCGCCTGCCTCTGATGTCATATGCAGCTTTTGTGTTACTGCATCCATATACAGCGCCATGGACGGGAAATACTCATCTGCGCCGCCAACCAGAACCTGAGGCTGTAGATTTTGCCGTACGATCTCATAGCCATAAGTCAATGCGCCCAATGCTGCATTTTCGCCAGTGGCCAATGTCGTGGTATAGCCTTTAATTCCCTCAGATATTCCGCAGAACGTGGGAATGGCATTCATTAACGATCCTGGAAACTCGGAGGTTCTGACTTTGCGCGGGTCGGGTTTCAGACTTTGCAGATATTTATAAGTGGTCTCCTGTGGGCCGCTGCACATTCCCATTACCAGACCCAGCGCATCGCCATCACGCTTAATTTTTCTTTTCGCTTGGCTGAGCGCTTCCGATAGCGCAATCAGGGCAAAGGTCCCGCCGCGGGTGGCCTTACGGGGATCGAAGCGACGCAGATGTTTACGCGGTTCGAGCCCGGTCACCTGGAAGGTCTTCAACCGATCATTGTCTTCGGGCAGCGGGGTCTCAGTGAAGCTGACCACATCGCCAAACAGCGCCTCAAACTGACGGGTATCTTCAAGTACTGCCAGCAGCGCCTTCGCTTCCTCCAGTGTATCTTCGGGGAAAGTCACCCCGTTGAGTGCCGGACGATTATTATGCTTCCATACGCTGTCGAGAATGTTGTTAATGGTATGGCCAATAGCCGAAACTGCGCCCGTACCGGTGATGGCGACCCGTTTACGATCAAAATGACTAGAAGGGACTGAGCCAGGATCCATGCTCAGGATCATGCTGCAATTGTTACCCCCAAAGGCATAGTTGTTCTTCATGAAGATATTAATCTTCCGCTCAAGGAACGTGTTGGGCACATAGTCCAGATCGCAATTAGGCCGGGCAGTGGTAAAGTTCAGGGTCGGTAAAACGCGGTTATCTGGCAGTGTCGCCAGACACGCAATCAGCTCTACAATACCTGCTGCGCCGATGTTGTGACCAAAGTATGACTTGGTTGAACTCACCGGTGGCATAGGATAGCCATCGAAAACTTTCTTCATCGCCAGCGTTTCGATGCGGTCGTTGGCTTCAGTCCCTGTACCATGTGCGTTGACGTAATCCACCTGATCGGGGGTGATACCGGCATTTTCCATTGCTTTCAACATCACCTGCACGGCTCCGCTTGCACGCGGATCGGGGCCGGTTTCATGAAATGCATCACAGGAAGTGGCATAAGAAAGGATTTCCCCGTAGATCGTTGCACCCCGGGCTACAGCATGTTCGTAATCTTCCAGTACCAGCGCACCCGCACCTTCCCCGATAGACATACCTGAGCTGCCCGAGAAAGGCGTACAAACTTCAGGATGCATTACGTTGAGCGCATAGAAACCGGCGAAGGTCGGCAGATAGATAGGTTCAGTACCTACTGCCAGCATTGTTTTACTTTTGCCATTCTGGATATAGTCGAAGGCCATACCTACTGCATTTGGACTGGCAGTACAGGCAGTGGCAACCAGCTCAACTCCGCCTTGTAAGCCGAGCAGCGTTGAAACGCTGGAACAGCAGGATGAAAAACCACCCGCATAGAGTGCTTTACGCAGAGAAAAATCTTCTACTCGTTGTTCGAAGAGGGGCAGGAATGCCTCGGTCCCGGCAGAGGAGACGCCAACAATCAGACCTGTCTCTTTCAGGCATGCCGTATTATCGCTTAAACCGGCCTGACTCAGCGCATCTTTGCCTACTTTATAAGCCCACAGCGCAGCGTTATCGAGCGAATTAATAATGTCATCCGAAAGTTCGGAATAATCGATGTCATGTAATACTTCAGCCGCCCTGGCGTTTTCAAACCATGTTGAAAAGCGCTCGCTGTCAGCCACGCCATTTTTATTCTTGAGTAACGCCTCTTTAAAATCATGAAGGTTGTCAGCCAGCGATGAAAGAATTCCTATTCCGGTTATAACAACGCGTTTCCTGATCGTGTTCATAAATTACGTACTGCCCTGTACAGAAAATAGTGAAAAAATTATTAAAGGCGGGTAATAATTAACGTATCCCGCCTGTTTTTTATTTGGCTGAAATTACAGCGCGCTATTTGCTTTTGATGTATCCACAAAGCTGTGCTCTGTTGGATTAACCAGCATGCTCAGGTTATAAATAAATGGCATACTTTTTGTTACTGCTTTCACTGTCCGCGTGCTGGTTTTTATTTCAAAGCCTGCAATATCAGACCACGCGTACTCATTGTCTAAAAGCGTCAGAGCAATATAGAGTTGCAATGCAGGTGAGAAAATGGCTTTTACAACGCGACCGACTGGCTGGCCATCGACCAGTACGCTGTCACCAGAGGCAATGTCCGGACAAGATTCACTGGCAATCATACCGACCATTTTGCGCGAGGTTACCTGCGGTGACAGCACTTGCAAGGCCTCCTGTCCGATGAAACCTTCTTTATCGTACTGTACTGCCCACTGCAATTGCAGTTCAATAGGATTCAGGCCACCTTCGGCAAGTAAACTTTCATCCCAACAAGGGTTTTCAATGCGCACTATCTTCTGATAGTCCAGACCGCCAGTCTGTAATTTATAATTGTCCCCCATCTGCAAAAGCTGCTGCCACTGCTCAACCAGCCTGTTATCATGACCAATGATCATGTAAGCAAACTCCCCGTGTTTACCACAGCGGAATACCAACAGTTGATCATCGGTGGTCATATACTCGTAATAGGGCAGGCCAATTACGTCGACCCCGTGAATTTCTGCCATTAATTCCCAAGAGTAAGGCCCTTCAAGCAGTATCGCCCCCCAACTCTCTTCACGCATGTTTTTGATTTCAGGGATTTCCTGAATATCGAGTTCGTCGGCTTTCTCCAGCAATGCCTTCAGGCTGGTAATTAAATCATCGGCACAAATGTTTTCAGACATGACGTAGTAGCCTTCTGAAGAACACAGCACATAAACATCACCCTGAATGCTTCCCTCTTCATTCAGCACCAGGGAGTAGATGGCCTGCTCATCACGAATAATTGAGACATCTGCTGAAACAAGATAGTTGACCAGTGCCCATGCATCCTCCCCCATTACGCTAATGATGGACATATGCGAATAGTCTACAAGCAGGACATTTTCGCGCACGGCTTTATACTCAACCATAGGCTCATGATAGGAAGAAGGCACAGAGTAATTATTATAAGTCTTCATCACTGCGCCGTGTTTTAAGTGGAAATCCTTTAGAGACGTCATAGAGCAATCCTGTCTGTCACAAATTTAATTATGTTTAGTTTTCTGGATAATAAATGTAGCGAGACTGTTGATGCTTCTCATATAGGAAGGATCGTCACTTTCACTCATTTTAATACCAAAAATTTTATCTAACATCACCACGATTTCCGTGGCATCAACGGAATCGAGTTTCAGGCCGTTACCAAACAGTGCAGTATCATCATCAATTTGTGATTCATCACGCTGAATATTCAGGCGATGGATTAACTCACTTTTAATTTTTTGCAGTACATCCTTACGAGTTTGAATTTTTTCACTCATTGTAGACATTTTATTTCCCTATCAATTTACTTGGTTTCACGATAATTAATTATGGTGCCATGGCTAATCATACGTTTGCCAACATGCGCAGTTACAGAATAGTGTTTAAATCCATTCATATCTGAGAAGGCCAGCTTACTGGTGACCTCAATCGAGTCGCCAGGATAAGCAATATCTTTAAATTTCAAATTTTGAGCAGCCAGTACCCCGCGGACCTGAGCACGTCGGGTACGGATTATTTCCAGCATATCATCTGAGGCGATCCGGGCATAAATATCGCGCAGAGATTTAAATTCTTCATTAAACCGAGATTGATAAATATCACAAATGTCGGTTAAAAATGAGAGATACTCACTTGCCTGTCCAAAAATTTCAGAAATCATTACACCTGGCATGATTGGATCATCTGGGAAATGCCCCTGCAAATAAGGTTCATTATAGGTGATGTGTTTTATTACTTTCACATAACCATTTTCACCATATTTAAAATCTTCAATCCGGTCGACCATCAACAGAGGCTGGCGCCAGCCCCCCATCTCGAGAAAAATTTTTGAAGGAATAACGTATTTAGACATGTTTCACCGCATCACCAGACCACCATCGATAACGATGGTTTGGCCAACTATATAACTGGAAGCAGAAGAACTTAAATAAACGATGGTATTCGCTACCTCATCGCATTTTCCCAGCCGACGTAGTGGTACAGAACTGGTAATGCTCCGTACCACTGTCCGGGAAACCTTCTTGACCATTTTTGACTCAATCATTCCTGGCGCAACGGCATTAACGCGTACACCGTGCATCCCCAGTTCAGCAGCCAGAGTGCGAGTGAAACCCAGAATCGCGCCTTTCGATGCGCTGTAGTTCGCCTGCCCCACACTGGGGATAAGGGCGGCAATTGAGGCCACATTCACAATGGCCGGATTTTCAGCAGATCGGAGTAGCATTAACGCTTCTTTAGTGAGTCGGAATGTACTGGTCATATTCAAATTCATCACTTGGCTGAAATCGTCAACGCTCATCGAAGCAAACAAAGTATCTTTTACTATTCCGGCATTGTTGATTAACACGTCCAGTTTACCGGCCGTTTCACTCAGACGCGCGCAGAGGGCGCTGACATCTTGCGGATCGGCCAGGTCGCACTGCATGATGGTGAGATGACTTCCTGCCGGATGCGTCTTTTTGAGTTCGATGAGTTGCGATGCGTTAGAATGATAGACGGCATACACATGACACGCCTGCTCCAGAAATTTAGCGCAGATCGCCAGACCAATATCACCACTGGCACCAGTAACCAAAACAGATTTATCTTTGAGATCGTTATATTGATACATTGTGTTCACAAATAGTTAGTTAATAGAGAATGACAGTCGCTGTCGCATGGGTCTGACAATGTGAAATTGAGAGAGAACTCTTTCTAAATTCTTTCTCAGTCATAATTTCTGCCACCCTGCCACTAAAAAATAAATGCGGACATCCATAGTTATCATGCCTTACTTCTATATCGTGAAAGGTAACACCGTCACGAAACCCATAGCCGAGTGCCTTTACAGCCGCCTCTTTTGCAGCCCAGAATCCGGCAGCGCGTTCGAAGTCGAGATCCTCGAGATTAATTTTTTCAATTTCAGTATATGTGTAAACACGGTTCAGGAAGTCCATATTACCATTATCAATGGCACGCTTAATTCTCGGAACCTCAACAATATCTGTGCCTATTCGCATTGTTATATCCATTTTTATAATCTATAGGCCAGGTTAAAGTTTAAATTAATTTTGTCGACACTAAAGTTGTCAGGGTATTTAACCGGCACAGATAATGACGTATCCCACATCAAACTTTTTATATTCCCCTGTATACCTAATGCCGCTCCAATAAGTATCTTATCGCCATATGTGCTGTCCTGTTTCACCTGACCGATGTCTATCCCGCCATAGTAATTTGCGTCAAAAAAACCAACTGGGCGATAAAGCGTATTTTGTAAATAATAACCACTTTTACTGTTTAGCCCTACACTGTTCTCAAATCCGCGCACATTCCAACGTTCTCCGAGGGTCATTTGATCCTGTAAGGTCAATTCGCGCGGTGCATACTGTGCAAAAAAATTCGCGCTGTAAATATTCCCACCAAGAGCACGTGAGTAAGTACTGTCAAGGCTGAATATTTGACTCACCGAGCTGACATCGCCATATACCATATCGGGTGTTTTTTCTGCGCCGAACAACCTCAGAAAGCGCTGCCATGACAGGCTTGAATCCCAGTAGGCATTATCGAACTGCTGCTTATAGTTAATGCCGACCTTTACATTATCCATATCACGTTTTTGTAGCACCAGTTCCTGACCGTTTATCTTATATGCGGATTTTCGGCGAATAAATTCCAGACTTCCCGATATAATACGACTTTTATTACGGTAGACCGTACGCGAAACCTTTGCTGACCAGTAGTCACTCTTTCCGACATAATCCAGCGAAGCATAGTTAAGGGGAATTGCCTGCCTCGAAGTACTGCCACTGTAGAGCAAGGAATAGTTCCAGTACCCCACAGGAAGAGAGTAATAAGCGCTCACATTTTCATAATTACCGGTCGTACTACGTGTGCCGGCCAGATAAACGAGATCGCTAAAATTTGTCATATTGTATAAATAGCCCACTATCGAAGTAAGATAGCGTCCCGTATCTTTGTTTCCCCAGTTACTGTACCCTGCCCGGATGTTCCAGTTTTTTTCACGGTGGGTTGCAATTCGGATATTACTGTAGCCATGACGAGTGCCTGGCTCAATACTAATATTCACATTGACATTGGGCACCTGCTGGAGGTTTTCTAGCCCCTGCTCAATATCACGAATATTAAGTAGATCTTCTTTTTTAAAAGGCAGCATCCAGGTATTAACATCTTTATCTTCGATAATAATCTCATCAATTTTTCCTGCCTCCACATTGAGTGTCAGGATACCGGTAGAAATATTCTGCGAAGGCAGCGTGATACGGGTAGTGATGTAACCCGCATTAATATAAAAATCCTGCAGAGCCGTGGCAATTTTTACTACGCTAGCGTTACCGACACAGCGACCCAGAATTTCATTTTTTATCGCCCTATCTGCCGAACCTTTTAAAAAATCATTTTTCAAGATCAGGTTATTGATAACGAAACAGTTCTCTTCTTCAGGCAGGTCGCCCAGCCTGAATACTTTACTCTCAGTATTAGAGTAAACATTCTGGCGTTGCACCTTTTGCTCTTTGTAAGCATTATAATCCGAACTGTTTTGCTGTTTAATAAAATTATCAATATTATCTTTAGCGGAAGCATGACAGCACAATACCAAAAAGAGCAAGATTATTTTACTGAATCGTAAGTCCATTTACTTTCTCAAAAAAAAGAAAGGCAGCAGTACACTTTCCATTCAAATATAGTACTGAACAGCTGCTGCCTTTGATTACGACCTTTAATTAAATACCCGCGATAGTACCGGTATTCGCGACTTTTTTGGCATCCAGGCTTGTCCCTGTAAAGCCACCCAGCACAGCATTTTTACCACTGTTAGTCACGTTGTTAGCTGCGATAGTCGCAGTATTATAACTAAGCATATTCAGGTAGTTATAAATGTTCCCATTTGTTTTTACCATGAGTGAATAGTCACTAACGATATTACCGCGATTATTAATGTCATTTAATGCATTAATAGCGATATTTTTCCCAAGAACGTTACTACCCGTATTGTTAGTTAGATGCTTCTTGGTATCAATTTTAAGATCTGTAGCTGCTACAATATCTTTAAAATTTTCCAACCCGTTCTGTGCATTGATAGTCAGAGTACTGTCCGAAGCAAGTGTATTACGATTATAAAACACGCCTTTCAGTACATTAAAGCTCATTGCATCTTTACTACTGATCCAACCATAGTTAGTAAAGTTATTATCGACAGAGAGCGCCAGTTTTTTGTCTGAAGCGATGATGCCGGTAGCATTACCGTTCGCCATACTACCACTGCTATAGTTATACAAGGTCACGGCGGTTATAGCCAGATCGCCGGCGCTCCAGGTCGTAGCATAATTATTGTAAAACACGCTACCTGCTTTAATGATAGCATTTGCACCGCTTGCCAGAGTACCGCGGGTATTATCCAGCGACCCTTTGACTGACTCAACACTCAGGTTACCCTCAGAAGCCGTGATGCTTCCCCGAGTATTACTGATGTTCGTCGCCGCTTTCAGCGTCATATCATCCGCCGCCTTTAAGGTGGCATTATTGTTATTAATGCTGTTTGCGCTGATTGAGACGTCTCCTTCGCCTCGCATACTCTGATAATTATACAGATTTCCTTTCGTTGCAACGGTCAGATCTGCATGAGCCACAACGTTGCCACGATTGTTAATATCATTAACTGCAGTAATGGTGACATTTTCTCCCACCATATTGCTGTTGCTGTTATTGGTTACATGGCGCTGAGTAGTGATAGTCAGATCGCCCCCTGCCGCTGAAATATCCTTGAAGTTTTCTACACCGTTTAATGCGTTAAGTGCCAGCGACTTCTCTGAAGCAAGCGTATTACGGTTATAGAAAATGCCTTTACGGACATTCACGCTGGTATCGCCTTTACTGCTAATCCAGCCATAGTTGGTAACGGAGTTATCAACATTGATCGCCAGGTCTTTATCTGATGCGATAATACCAGTCGCATTGTTATCAATTAAAGAACCACTGCTGTAATTTTGCAGATTGACAGTATCAATGCTCATATTGCCCATACTGTACGTGGTTGCGTAATTGTTATAAAAAGTACCCCCAACCTTGATAGTGGTATCTTTCCCACTCATTAGCAACGCGCGCGTATTGTCAATAGTTCCTTTTGCCAGCAGTTCCAGCGAGCCGTTTTCCGCCACAATTCTGCTGTTATTGTTGTAAACATTGTTTCCGGTGAACGAAACACCTTCTTTACCGATCATCCCACCTTTTTGTTGCGGCATACCAAAGTAGGTACCAAAGGCGTTACCGAAATTCTCGCCATTTCGGTTATCGATATTACCCTTCGCCTTTACAGTCAGCATTTTACTTGCCACCATAAATGCGGTGTTATTATTGACATCTGCATTGGCATTGATATCAATGTTTTGCCCCATTAGGAAACCGCCATAGTTATTAATGGTATTTGCACCTAATGCGATATCACCCTCTTCAGAACTGATCACTCCAATGTAGTTAGTCAGGTTACCCGTTACTGATGCACTGACGCCGCCCTTACCGGACAGTCCGCCGTTATCATTCCGCAGTGAGCTGCCTTTGATAATGACTTTTGCTGCAGAATTCAGCTTACCCGCGAAGTTATCAACAGCTCCGTTGCTTTCCAGTGAAACATCGCCATTCGATGCCATCTGTCCGCCGTTATTGTTAATGCTATTGGCCGCAATCTGCACACCCTGCCCGGCAATGATCCCTAATGAGTCGTTGCTGGCGGTATCTGCTGTTTTGGTCGAGCCATTGTTAACCGCACCTTTCGCTGAAATTTTGGTGTATCCACCGGCTGAACGCAGAAGACCCCGGGTATTATCAACATTGCCCGCACTGACAACCTCAACGTTGCCGAGTGCATCGACCAGACCGTTGGTATTATTTACGTTACCGGACTGCATCCCTACGTAACCGCCCTTGATCTGGCCGTTGCTGTTATTCAGCGTACCGGTTTTTAATGCAACGATACCCGCTTCAATTCCCACCGTATTCCCTTTGCCGGAGTTGGTCAGGGTAGCGTTGTTGGTATCAACCGCGAGCATGCCGGCCGCAGCCATTTTGCCGTTAACGTTATCAATAACACCACTGTTAATAAACAGATCGCCGGAGGTTGCAATATTGCCAGCACGGCTGTTAGTGATACTGTTTTTATTTGTGTCCAGTGCGATAGAACCCACAGAGGTAATGGCCCCCGTCGTATTATTCAGTACACCGTTAGTCTTAATGTTAATCTGGCCGGAACTTTCAATGCGGGCATTGTTGTTCAACAATTGCCCACGTGAATCGATATTCACACCGTTAATCCCGCCGGCAATCACACCTGAGTTACGGACACCCACACCATTTTCGGTACTCACCAGGTTAATTTTTTTGGCATACATACCGCCCAGCGCTGCAACATCAATACTGTTGGTATTACGGGAGCCTGTTGCGCGTACCGAGCCGGTTATCTCACCTGCTGCATTGACATAGTTATTACCAGCAATCACATTCAGTTCACCCGCTGTGACTTTATTTGTGACCACCACATTACGGGCGAGGATTTCTGTTGGACTGGCGCTGTCTAACTGTCCCAGCGTAATGGTACCGCCATTGACGGAGTAACCTGCCACATGACCGTTTTGAATATCTGGTGAACCGGTAGTTAGTGTCAGCTTACCTGCGTTTATTGTTCCGCCGCCCTTAACTGAAATACCGTTTGGGTTAGCAATGATCAAGTCCGCTTTATCGCCTGCTATTTCCATCATGCCATTAATGGCCGTGGCATTTTTCGAGGTAACCTCGTTCAGGATAACCTTAGCTGTTCCTGCAGTGAGATTGTTATTACCCTGAATTTTCCCTGCCAGAACTGTGTTTGCATCAACACTGCTGTTATTGAAGATCAGTCCATTTTTATCAACATTCAACTTGTCATAAACATTGTGTGACAGCCCCTTATCGTTGGCCTGATTAATGTTGATAACAGGGACGTTATTGGCCGATGTGACCATGCCATTTTTCATAGCGATATCTGCCGCCTGGGCAAACACTGGCAGGGCTAACAGCACAGATACAGCAACGGGATGCCACTTCATCTCAAAGCGTGAAGCATGATTCTTTTTAAAATCCATAATAAACACTCTAGTAATTGAAATTTATATTCACATAGAATTAACATAGTACTCTAAATTACGGTTTTCCTTTGACGGTGCCTTTCTCCCTTAGACCTCCCTCTCCTTGTCATATTTAGAATCAAGGTTAAAGCTCGAATACAACTTCAAATTACTGGTTTCACTCTATTACGAAAAAGATAGTCACACCAATAGCTGCAGGATGTTATCGTTTTTTAAAAATAACTTTACTATTATGTCAGATTTAAACCAGTAACTAATTATCCTTTATAATATCAATAAAAACAGGCACAGGCTCTCAGCTCGGGAAAATCCCGAAGCATTAAGTACTGTATCTGGCCTGTTGCAGCATCCATTCCTTTTGAGAGGTTACTGGCCATTCCATAAAGGGCGTGTTCTAAGCGGTAAAACTCGCAGGGTACCCAGATGCATACGCCGCGTTAGTGCTAAACGGAACTTTTCGTGTATTTATTTTTCAAACTATTACTCACCAGCACTTACAATAGTTTTTAGCCGATGCCTTTGTCATTTAGGGATCATTTTATATGCTTTTTGTGAATTGGCAACATTGTATTACTAAAAAATTTTGTAAAAACAGAAATTACAATATTCACCATCAGGATATTTCTAATTTAATCTTAGGGAATAATCCTACTTAAATATAAACAATGCTGACAGAAGGACATTTAGGGCCAGCGGCCGCCCAGGAATTCACTAAATAAATAACTCACTTTCAGAAAGGTTAATTTAACAAAACTAGCTTGTAGTAGTTATCAGGTTCTTCCCCAGCTTTCCATTAAATCCTAATACAGGCCCTCTTAGACAGAAAGGCATGCTCTGTGCAGAATGAGACATTCATCTCAATCGCAGTGTTTAAGTCTTTAGATTGAAAATTTTTTCTGCTCGAATTTCACCGCATAAAACCAGGTTTTAAAAATTGGCGTCATTCATGCTCATCATGACCGTAATAATAGTGAAAAATAAGTGTTAATCATTTTTAGCACCATAATAACAGGTACTACGTGTATCCGCTTTTAGCAGAATTTTGGGAGCGCAGAGCCTTTGACCTGCTCCCCGTCGATTAACACATCCGGATGTTAGTAATGTCTTCATAAGTCACATGAGGACATCGCCATGAAGAAGCGTTTTAACGACCAACAGATTGAAGCGGGAAGCTGTGGTGTTGATGTGTGATGCGACCGGTCTGCCGCAACGTCGTGCCTGCAGGCTCACAGGTTGTCCCTGTCGACTTGCCGTTACGAAACGTAGCGTCCGTCGTCGTATGCGCATTCATCAGGGCGCATCACTGAGCTGGCACTGGAGCGCAGGCGTTTTAGCTACCGCAGCATCTGGCAATCACTGCGCCGCGAAGGACTTCATGTTAATCATAAGCGAATATACCGGCACTACCATCTCAGTGGACTGGGTGTAAAACGCAACCACGTTGTAAAGCGCTGGCAGCAGAACGTCTGCCTCTGCTCCGTCCGGCGGCTAATCTGACTTGGTCGATGGATTTTGTCATGGACGCGCTGGCCACCGGTCGCAGGATTAAGTGCCTGACCTGCCTGGATGACTTCACGAAGCAGTGCCTGGTGGTCACCGTCGCCTACGGGATTTCAGGCGTGCAGGTCACGCATATTCTGGACAGCGACGGTTGACAGCGTGACAGGCGGCTGGCCGGAGCAACGACTCCGGCCGGACATTACGCCCGTTCCATCATGCTACCCGCATGGCGGGCGGTCACGGGGAGAATATCCAGGCGGCTGACGTAACCATCCGGATCCAGCCCACGATTACACTCTCTGGCCTGCTGTAGGATCGCCTCATCCCAGTAAACGCGCTTACGTCCATCCCCCTGCGTGGTCAGAATAAATTCCGCAGTGCCATCGACCGCCCGATAGCGCCGCCAGCTGTTGGCGGGAATGGAGATCACCGAACGCTCCGGTGCCGTAACGCTCACCTCTTCACCGTCCTGATTCCACGTCACCTCCAGCGTGCCGGTAAAGACCATAATGACCTGAATGTCCGGGCAAAGGTGGCGCCCCACCTGGTGATCGGGCCGCAGGCGAAGCCATTCGACGGAGAAGCCGTGCGGCTGAACGATTGGCGGAGTACTGTGGCGATCCTGTGAGATACCGTAGCCAACCACCGGCGCTATCTCGCCACCGTGCCCCGGCAGGATCGCGTCCAACAGGCCCTCTGACGACCACTGGCGCTGTTCGCCGGTGACGGCTCGCTGACGCATTTCATCCACTGAATAGTTACGCAGGGCGGCAAGATCGTCCTGGCCCAGCGGTGCCAGCAGATCCGCTTTCTCGGGCAGGGTATCGCCCGCGTTGACGTCGATCAGCATGTTATCTTTGCTCAGATACAGCCCGTACTCGCTGGCCGCCTCCAGTATGGAGGGGTGCCAGATAATTCCGCCGGTGTTATTCCCGCCCAGCACGGTATATACCCTGCCACAGGTATCCGTTTTGCTGACGTTAGTAAAGCCGCGGAAGATCCAGGTCGGAATAGTCAGAATAGCGGGAGCGCTGAACTCCGCTTCGTTTTCGCCGTTCGAACCCCAGCGAAAGCGCCAGCTCCCCTCATGAATTAAAAAAACTTCGGCGGTGAAATGCAGGTGCAGATTATTGGTGACCCCTTTTGGCATCGCCGCCGCCCCGATGTTGAAGCCGTGGGGTTCAGGAATGTTCACCACCTGTGCAGAGGACTGGGTAACGCCCGGACCGATAAATGAATAGTTTTGTTTGAGGTGCGAGCCGGGCAGCTTACAGTCGATAAAGGCCAGGTTACAGGAAACCATGTCCTGCGGGGCGATCAGGCGGCTGCGTGCCTGTGCGGGGGTAACGGTAATCGCTTTCATATTGTGCTCCTGTTAATAACCGGATGCGCCGGTGGTTGGGACGGTATTACCGCGCGCGAGGGCGACGGCTTCACGCGATGCGCGGCCCAGCTGCATCACATCGTTTGCCGGGGTGACAAAGCTGAATCCTTCGGCAATTCGCCGGGCGGCCGCTGCGCCGGAGGTGCAAAAAATGCCGGCAATTTTATTCTTCTCGCGACAGCGGCTGACAACCCGCTCTACGGCGGCGAGCATATCCGGGTGCGTGGATTCCGCACTGGCTGCGCCGGTCAGCGTCAGGGAGAGATCGTTCGGGCCGATGAACACGCCGTCCAGCCCGTCGGTCGCCAGAATCGCGTCGAGATTGGCCAGCCCTTCACGGGTTTCAATCATCGCGAGGGTAAGAATTTCCTTATTGGCATGCGCCGGATAATCGGCTCCGCCGTACAGCAGCCCCCGTGCAGGGCCAAAGGATCGGGTGCCTTGCGGGGGATAGCGGCAGGCTGACACAAAGCGCTGTGCCTGTTCCGGCGTTGAGATCATCGGGCAAATTATTCCGTAAGCACCGGCGTCGAGCAGCCGCATGATCTGCGCGGGCGTATCGTCGCTTACCCGCACCAGCGGTACGGCCGGTGTAGCCGAGATGGCCTGTAGCATTGCCAGCGCGCTGGCGAAGTCGATCATGCCGTGCTGTAAATCCACGGTAACCGCATCGTAGCCCTGGTGCCCCAGGATCTCCGCGCTGTAGCCGGAGGGAATAGCCAGCCAGCCGTTAATAACCGGGCGGCACTCTGCCAGCGCGGTTTTAAGGATGTTGGTGCGCATTCAGTGACTCCTTTATCCAGGGATGCAGCACGTCGGCGGTCCGTTCGGCTGCTTCAAGTACAAAAAAATGTCCGGTTGCCTCAAGGGTGATCCATGCCGGATTGGCAGCGCCCGTGGCCGCCAGCCAGTGATGTTCCGGGGTGCATATTGCATCCTCTGCGCCGTTGATAATCATCACCGGACAGGTGAGGATGCCCAGCGCCCGGCGGTTATCGCGGCGGCTAATGGCTATCTCAGCCTGACGGGAGAAGGTTTCTGTCGGCGTCTCCTGCGCCATCCGGCACAGCAGATCGTGCAGCCGCCGGTTGCCAAGGCTGGCATGCGCTACGTACTGATGCCAAAGCGTAGCGGAAAGCCAACCGGCATGTCCCTGCGCTTCGGCAGCCCGCACCGCTGCCCGGCGCGATCCTGCGTTCTCAGGCCGATCCGCCAGCGGATTGACCGACAGCAGCGCCAGTCCTGCCAGTCGCGCTGGCGCGTCGGCGGCGATTTGCAGCGCCACGATGGCCCCGAGGGAGAACCCCACCAGCATAAAGCGCGGCGGCAGCACCGCGAGCAGTCGGCGGGCGCACATCGTTGCCGACTCGCCGCAGGAGAGAGTCAGGCAGACCACGGACGACACGTTCAGGTGCGCAATCAGCGGCTGCCACAGGCGAGCGTTGCACAGTGTTCCGCCGATCAGCACCAGCGGCAGATCGCTGTTATCGGTAAACAGGGGCGTCATGTTGCGGTCCATCCTCCATCCACCATCAGGGCACTGCCGGTGATCATTGCAGCGGCGTCGGAGGCGAGAAACACGACGGGTCCCATCACATCCTCCACCTGGCCCAGTCGCGGCAGCTTAATGTTGCTCATCACGAAGCGTCGAAATGCGGGATCGCGCAGCGACGGCTGCGACAGCTCGGTTTCAATAAAGGTCGGGCAGAGGGTATTTACCCGGATCCCCGATGGACCCAGCTCCAGCGCCATGGTGCGCGTCAGCCCTTCAAGCGCATGCTTGGAAGCGCAGTAGACACTGCGCTGTGGCCCGCCGACATGCCCCATTTGTGATGAGATATGGATAATGGATCCCGCTATGCCCTCCTGACACATGCGCCGCGCAATGTGCTGGCTGACGAAAAACGTAGCCCGCAGATTGAGCGCCATTACCGCATCAAAGTCTTCCGTGCTGACCGCCAGAAAGGGCTGATGGCGAGCCAGCCCGGCGCTGTTGACCAGAATATCCATGGCCGGCAGGCCATTGAGGATCTCTTCAAACTGCGGTGACGCGGTGATATCCAGTGCAAGCGGATGCAGCGTCAGCCCTTCATTGGCGGCATGTCTCGCCGCGCTGGCCAGCGCCTCGCGACCGCGTGCGGCAATCCACACTTCAGCACCGGCCTGAGCCAGCGCCAGCGCACAGGCAAAGCCCAGCCCCTTCGAACCGCCGGTCACCAGCGCCCGTTTGCCGTGCAGCGAAAATGACGGAGTTTGCGGAAGTTGTCTGTTCATGCTTTCACTCTGACCGGGGCGGGCGTTGCGTAAGGCACATCGGTTTGCCCATAGCGACGTACGCGAATGTTGGCCTGCTCCGCGTGCCCGGCAAAGCCTTCCAGCAGAGAAAGACGCGAGCAGTAGCTGCCAATTTCTGCCGTGGCCTCATCGCTTAGCACCTTCTGCCAGGTGCAGGTTTTCATGAATTTACCGACCCACAGTCCGCCGGTGTAGCGTGCGGCTTTCTGGGTAGGCAGCGTATGATTGGTGCCGATCACTTTATCGCCATAGGCCACGTTGGTACGGGGGCCGAGGAACAGCGCGCCGTAATTGGTCATATTGGCAAGGAACCAGTCGTCGCGATCGGTCATCACCTGAACATGTTCTGAGGCGATACGGTCGGCCTCCTGGCGCATCTCTTCATAGCTGTCGCAGACAATGACTTCGCCGTAATCCTCCCAGGCGCGGCGGGCGATATCGGCGGTGGGCAGTTTGGCCAGCAGCCGTTCCACTTCCGCCATGGTTTCCCGGGCGAGCGTTTCGGAGGTGGTAAGCAGGATGGCCGGCGTGGTGACACCGTGCTCCGCCTGCCCGAGCAAATCGGTTGCACAGATCTCCGCATCGACGCTCTCGTCGGCAATCACCAGCGTTTCGGTTGGCCCGGCAAACAGATCGATGCCGACGCGGCCAAATAGCTGTCGCTTAGCCTCTGCCACGAACGCGTTGCCCGGCCCGACCAGCATATCGACCGGGTCCAGTGTGTCGGTGCCGATTGCCATCGCTCCAATCGCCTGAATCCCCCCCAGCGCATAGATTTCGGTCGCGCCCGCCATTTTCTGAGCGGCAACGATGGCCGGCGCGGGCTGGCCGTTAAAGGGCGGAGCACAACTGATAATGCGTGAACAGCCAGCGACATTAGCGGTGATAATTGACATATGGGCCGAGGCCAGCAGCGGATATTTCCCACCGGGGACATAGCATCCCACGGCGTTAATCGGGATATTTTTATGGCCAAGGATCACGCCGGGACGCGTTTCCACTTCCAGATCCAGCAGGCAGGCTTTTTGCTGACGGGCAAAATTGAAAACCTGCTCCTGAGCAAATTCAATATCGGTAATATCCTGACGGCTGAGCTGAGCGATGCAGCGATTAATTTCAGTTTCGCTCAGACGATAATCCTGGCGGTCATAGCCATCGAATTTAATAGCTAATTCACGGATGGCCTTATTACCGCGTTTTTCAATATCGGCGAGGATTATTTCCACCGTTTCTCTTATTTGTCGCTGGGCTTCCTGACGTTCCTGAACAGGTTTGCTGGTTTTTAAAATACGGGCCATATCAGACTCCTTTATAAATTTGCACGAGAGATCCCCTCCCGATTAATCAGGATGGACTGTTTACAGAAAACAATTATCGTTCTGGCGCGGAAGCGAAGTGCTTGCTGGCCGAACGATCGGTTGACGACGTTAATTTACGGTTATAAACCCAGCGTACTGAAAGTGGCGTCACCACAACCGCGATAACAGAGAGCGCAGCAATAAAGTAATACCCTGACGCCAGATTAATATGTTGCAGCATCACACCCATTGTCACCGGTCCCACAAACATGCCCAGCGAGTAAATAGTCTGGAAAAGTCCCATGCGTGTGGACTGCTCGTCCGGCGAGGTATTGACGACGCTGAGTGACATAAAGGCTGCGAACGCCATACCAAATGAAAAACCGGCCAGCGCCTGAAGCGCATAAATGACATACAGGTTTTCAGTAAGCGGGATACCCAGCGTGGAGAATACCTGCAGCGCGATGCCGGCAATGGCCGTTTTCATTACCCCTAGTCGTTTATAAAACACCGAACTGCACAGGGCCACGGCAAGCGCGTAGAAAATCAGATGAATATTGCTGAGCAGTGACAGGATCCCCGCCCGCGCACCGAGCTGCTCAGCATAGATCGGGGTCAATGTATCGCGAGTGGCAAACGGCACCAGTATGACCACGGTGGCCAAAATACCAATCATCCATACTGAGCGGTCATACAGCTGCCTGCGCGCACCGGCGATACAGGCTTTAAGCGTGGGTGCCTGCACCGGATCGTGTACATCGCTGATGCGGGTGGTCAGCAGCAGCGCCACCAGCCCTGAAACGCAGGAGAGGAAAAATGCGATGTTGTTCTCAAAATAGTGAATTAACAGCCCGCCGATACAGTTACCAATAAATACACCCACCGGGCCGGCCAGTGCCAGCAATGCGACGGCTGCCGGCGCTTCGCTACGGTCAAAATAGCGAATAAACAGGATGTTATATAAGACCCAGGTTGCAGCGGTGACGCCGTCTGCGGCCTTGGCCAGGTACAGCGTAACCGCATTCGGCTCCAGCCACGCCAGCGGCCAGGTGAGAACAGGGAGTAGCAGACTGATCTGAATGAATATTTTCCGACTTTTCACCACGTCTGAAATAATCCCCAGCGGGAATCGGATAATCAGCGTTGCCAGACCGCTGGCTCCCATGATCATCCCCATTACCTGGGGCTCAATGCCCTGTTCCAGCATCATCGGGGCAAGAAAGGCGTCAATGCTGTGAATACAGATGAAAAACAGCACACTGATCAAAAAAAACAGCCGGGCTTCCGGCCGGCGGAGTAGTGCTCGAAACATGGCCTGAACCTCTGAAATTAATGGTTTTTATCCCATCAAGAACGGCATTTACCGGTTCTTCCCTCTGGCTGAATCTCCCTTTGCCCGGTATCGTTGACGGCATGAAAATGGCATGAATACGTATTCAAGAATTGAAGTTACGAAAAGGTTTCATATTTGTAAAGTGACGCAGTCGACATTGTGAAAAAATTAATTTTTCGTGTTGCATACGCATGCAAAGATAGTGTAAGTATAAAAAACACCCGCTCTCTGACGACGCGTTAAGGGCGTTGTCAGACGTACTGGATAAGGAACCGGGGTAATGAAACGTAAGAGTTTTGCGGCAGTCACATCGCAGCAGGTAGCCCAGCTGGCGGGCGTATCGCAGTCGGCGGTATCGCGGAGCTTTACACCGGGGGCAAGTATCTCTCCGGCAACGCGTGAAAAAGTTCTGAAGGCGGCGCGGGAGCTGGGATATCGCCCGAACGCGATTGCCCGTTCGCTGAACACCGCCCGCTCGCGCATTATCGGCGTGGTTATCTCCTATTTTGATAATCAGTTTTATCCGCAGGTGCTTGAGGCGCTGGCACAGAAACTGGACACCCTCAACTATCACCTGCTGCTGTTTGTTGGCGACAAGGACGGCAATGTTGATCGGATTTTTGATCAGATCATGCAGTACCGGGTCGATGGCATTGTGCTGGCGTCGGTGACGCTGTCGCTGGATCTCTCCGAAGAGTGCCTGGCCGCAGGGATACCGGTGGTTCTGTTCAACCGCAGCCAGGAGGGAGGCATGGCCTCGAGCGTCAACAGCAATAACGAAGCGGCGGCGCGACAGATTGCCGAGTTTTTGCTGGCCGGCGACCACCGGCGCTACGCTTACGTTGGCGGCGTTGCCGACTCGTCGGTGAATATTGCCCGTCAGCGCGGCTATCTGGCGGCGTTACAGGAGCAGGGTATCAATGATGTTCAGGTGGTTAACGGTAACTACGACACCCGGCAGACGATCCGCGCCGCTTACAGCCTGTTCGGCAGTGCCCCGGTGCCGGACGCGATTTTCGTCGCAAACGATCACATGGCGATCACCGTGATGGACGTCGCCCGCTACGAATTTGGTTTACAGGTGCCTCAGGATGTGTCGGTCATTGGGTATGACGACACCGGCCCCTCCGGCTGGCCATCCTATGCGCTGACCTCCGTTTCGCAACCGGTGCAGGAGATGGTTGAAGCGGCGATTACGCTGTTGATGAAGCAAATTGAGAGCGGAGTCATTGAGCCGGAGCAGGTTACCGTGCCGGGTCAACTGATCGTACGCCACTCCGCACGGCGTCCGCACAGCGGCGTTATTGAACAAGAGGGTGTATCCCTGTTTCAACCTCAGGAGACCAGATGAGCAGATTACCGGGTTTCAGTCCGCAGTTTGACTCAATACAGCAGTTTATCACCACGCTGACCCACGTCGTCTGGGAACAGAAGGACATTGGCCAGCTGGCAGATTTCTACGCCACGCCGGTGGTATTTATCACCCCAGAGAAACAGCTGACCGAACTTTCACAGTTCATGCGTCATACGCTGGAGGCAATGTACAGCTTTCCGCAGCGCAGTGTGTTGACGGAAGATATCCTCTGTACTGAATCAACGGCGGGCGAATATTACGCCGCGCAGCGCACCGTGGCCTCCATACGCCATCAGGGAGAGGGGTTCTTCGGCGCGCCCACCGGGAAAAGTGTCTGGGTTCGCACCTGGGCGGATCGTATCTGCGCGGATGGCGCGATACGCCAGGAGTGGCTGTTGCAGGACCGGGCGGCGATCCTCGCCCAACTGGGACTGGACGTACGCGAGTTCGCGCTAAGCCTGGAGAACGTCCGCACGCAGCTGGGGCTGGAAAACAGCGCCGCTGAGGTGCTGGATGCCCGCTGGGCCGGCGGCCCGGAAGGCGATGATGTCGAAGGCCCGATTGCCGGGGTGATCGAACGCTATCTGAATATGTGGGCTGGCGGCAACAGCGGAACGGTACCCGGTTTATACCATCCGGCTGCGACGCTCTATGCGCCGGGCCACTGCGTGGGCACCGGTGAAGCAGAAATCAGTGCCCTGCTTGCCGGCTATCGCGCTTCTTTCGCCGACAGTGAGACTCAGCTTCATCATCTGATCGTGCGTAAAGATGCTCATGAACCGGTGCGTATTTCGTTACGCTGGTCGCTATTAACCTGGCACGACGGCTACGGTAAATTTGGCGCGCCGACACGCAAACCCATTTCTATTACCGGCATCAGCCAGCTGGAATTACGCGATGGATTAATTATCCGTGAATATCTGGGGGTTGATGAATTAGCTATCTGGTCGCAAATCGTCAGTAATTAAATAAATTTATAATAATATGCCGCAATTTTATTGCGGCAAGTAAATCATCCCTTTATACGGATGCCGGTCCCTTATTGTCTGAAAAAAATGAACATCAATGCAGGAGGTCTTATGTCTTCAACAGAAGTAACGCAGAAAACCCCAGCCGTATCCGAAAAAAATAACAGTAAAGTGACGCGTGACGAACCGGTATTACAGGTTGAACGTCGGGACTTTATTGATTTAGTTCCAGAGAAGCGGCCGCGCGCGCAGTCATTAAGAGGCTTTGATGACTGCTATACGGATATTGTCGATTATATCGTGCGCTGTACCCACAAAATATGGGATGAGCGCGATGTGGGACTTATTTACACCCACTATACGCACAACTGCGTACTGTATAACGCACTCGGTACACTCTATACCCGCGAAGAAGTGGTGCAGGATACGTTAAAACGACTGGTCGCTTTCCCTGAGCGGCGGGGAATGGCAACGCAGGTTATCTGGAACGGCAATGACGTCGACGGTTTTTATACTTCCCACCTGGTAACCGGCACCGGCCGCCACACCCAGTTTAGTCATCTGGGTAAACCCACCAACCGTACTTTTGTCACCCGTACCGTAGCCGACTGCATGATCCATGAGAACAAGATTTATCGCGAGTGGGTGGTCAGTGACAACATGTCGCTGATGAAACAGCTCGGGCTGAACACCGATGATATCGCCTTCAATATGGCAAAAGAGCAGTTCGACAAGGGCTTCCGCGTCACCGATATCGGCGAGAATGGTCGCCTGCTGGGACAGTATCCGCCGGAGATGGCCTGCGACACCTCTCTTGCTCATACTGACACCGAAGAACAGTGTCTGCGCTGGATGCATGAAATCTATAACCGCCGCATGCTGGGAAAAATCAAAGAAGTTTACGCCCCGAACGTGCAGTACCACGGACCGCTGATGAAAGAGCTGTATGGCGTGGCGTCGGTGACCCACCAGACGCTGGCGCTGATTGGTATGATCCCGGACGGCGCCTGGCTTCCGCAGCATATCTGCTCTAACCCCTGCGAAGAGGGCGGCGTAAAAGTGGCGATCCGCTGGGTGATGGAAGGCCACCATCTGGGCTATGGCGAGCTCGGCAAGCCGACCGGAGAGCGTCTCTTTGTGATGGGCATGTCCCACTATCACATCGTCAACGGCAAAATCGTCGATGAGTGGGTAGTCTACGATCACCTGGCGCTACTGGCACAAATAAAACTTGGTCAGATGGAGAACGCATAATGTCGGCACAGGCAAGTTTGAATCAAGTCCGTTGGATCAAACGACCGCTGGGGCAGGATGAACAGGCGGATCGGTCGCTCAGCGATACGGTGAGCGCAATCATTGCGCGGGTCAGGCAGACGGGTGACGCGGCGCTCAGAGACTATTCTCAGCAGTTTGATAAGCAGGTGCCGCCGCAGTTCGAGGTGACCGCCGCTGAGATAGAGCAGGCGTTGGCTGAACTGGATCCGCAGACCCGGCGCGACAGTGAGTTTGCCATTGCCCAGGTGCGGCGTTTTGCCGAGGCGCAGTTTGCCACGCTGCTGCCGCTGGAGGTGGAAACTCTGCCCGGTGTGCATCTGGGGCACCGCATTATTCCAATCCAGACCGTAGGCTGCTACGTTCCCGGAGGGCGTTATCCTATTCTGTCCGCGCCGGTGATGTCGATTGTACCTGCCACCGTGGCCGGCTGTGAGCAGATCATTGCCTGCCTGCCGCCGGGGGCGCATCCGGCAATGATTGCCATCTGCCACCTGGCCGGAGCGCACCGCATCTTCAAAGTGGGCGGCGCGCAGGCGATCGCCGCTATGGCGTGGGGTACCGAAAGTATTCCATCGGTGGACAAAATTGTTGGCCCGGGTAACGCTTACGTTAATGAGGCCAAGCGTCAGGTCTTCGGCCGGGTGGGAATCGACGCACTCGCCGGCCCGAGCGAGATTTTTACCGTGGCGGATGAGACAGCCGATCCGCGCATGCTGGCTGCCGACTTACTGGCTCAGGCGGAGCATGATATCCATACCCGCGTCGGGCTGGCGACAACCAGTGCTGATATTGCGCAGCGCACGCTTGCCGAGATCGAACGTCAGTTGAGCACTCTGCCTACGGCGGCAACGGCGGCAGAAGCCTGGCGACGTCAGGGGGAGATCGTTGTCTGCGAAACACAAGCGCAGCTGATCGCCTTTGCCGACGACATGGCGACAGAGCATTTGCAGGTTCACACCCGCGATCCGCACGCCACCGCCGCGAAGATCCGCAACTACGGTTCACTGTTCATTGGCCAGCGTGCCAGCGTGGTCTTCTCGGACAAATGCTGCGGTACCAACCATACGCTGCCCACGATGGCCGCCGCGCGCTATACCGGCGGGCTGTGGGTCGGCGCCTATGTCAAAGTCTGCACGCATCAGTGGATAGACGAGCAAGGCGTACGCGCAATAGCGGAACCGGCGATCCGTCAGAGTCGCACCGAAGGGATGCAGGGGCACCGCCGTGCCGCAGAGATCCGTCTGCATCCGCAGGATATCGACGCCATTACCGCCGGTTTGCGGGATTAAGCTCCACCAGAGGCAGGCAACAGGGCCTGC
>Ga0256410_1000485_pt1 | contig 39241 bp, 34 predicted proteins | sample PhyWR1_FD_185983 | JGI IMG/M metagenome (GOLD analysis project Ga0256410, IMG submission 185983) | Leaf surface microbial communities from wheat plants in UC Gill Tract Community Farm, Albany, California, United States - DLSL W.R1 | ecosystem: Host-associated > Plants > Phyllosphere >... | reverse complement strand
GCGATGAAAAACCTGCACAGCCAGAAGGCCTGACTCTTTTTCCGAGGGGAAACACCATGGGATTCAACTGCGGCATCGTCGGCCTGCCTAACGTCGGCAAGTCCACCCTGTTCAACGCCCTTACCAAGTCCGGTATCGCGGCCGAGAACTTCCCCTTCTGCACGATCGAGCCGAACACCGGTATCGTGCCGATGCCCGACCCACGCCTGGACGCGCTGGCTGCCATCGTCAAGCCACAGCGTATCCTGCCGACCACCATGGAGTTCGTTGATATCGCGGGCCTGGTGGCTGGCGCATCGAAAGGTGAAGGCCTGGGTAACAAGTTCCTGGCCAACATCCGTGAGACCGATGCCATCGCTCACGTGGTCCGCTGCTTTGAAGACGAAAACGTTATTCACGTTTCCAACAGCGTTGACCCGAAACGCGACATCGAAATCATCGACCTTGAGCTGATCTTCGCCGACCTCGACAGCTGCGAAAAGCAACTGCAGAAAGTCGCGCGCAATGCCAAAGGCGGTGACAAGGAAGCCGTAGCCCAAAAAGCCCTGCTGGAACAGCTGATCGCCCACTTCACCCTGGGCAAGCCGGCACGCAGCCTGATCAAGAACATGGACGCAGATGAGAAAGCCATCATCAAAGGCTTCCACCTGCTGACCACCAAGCCGGTGATGTACATCGCCAACGTGGCTGAAGACGGTTTTGAGAACAACCCGTTGCTGGACGTTGTGCTGGCTATCGCTGAAGAAGAAGGCGCGATCGTTGTTCCGGTCTGCAACAAGATCGAAGCAGAAATCGCCGAGCTGGATGACGGCGAAGAGAAAGACATGTTCCTGGAGGCCCTGGGCCTTGAAGAGCCTGGTCTTAACCGTGTGATTCGCGCCGGTTACGAAATGCTGGACCTGCAAACCTACTTCACCGCCGGCGTGCAGGAAGTTCGCGCCTGGACAGTAAAAGTAGGTGCGACCGCCCCTCAAGCAGCCGGTGTGATCCACACCGACTTCGAAAAAGGCTTTATCCGCGCTGAAGTTATCGCCTACGACGATTTCATCAAGTTCAACGGGGAAGCGGGCGCGAAAGAAGCCGGTAAGTGGCGTCTGGAAGGCAAGGAATACATCGTTAAAGACGGTGACGTCCTGCACTTCCGTTTCAACGTGTAATACAGCACACGTATAAAAAACCGCGCCCAGGCGCGGTTTTTTTTGGCCTGGCGTTTGTGGCGCACTCCGGGGCGCAACAACGGTCTATGGTTAACGCCATCTCACCTCATGATCGGGAGCCTCAATGATTCCCCGCGCCAAATTCCTCAGCCGCTATACCGACCCCATAGTCGAAAAAATCAAAGCCCGCTGGTCCCTGGGCTGGCGAGACGCCCTGGCCTCAGCCATTGCCGCCGCACTGGCGTGGATTATCGCCCGGCATTTTTTCGGTCACATACACCCCGTGTTTGCCGCAATCAGTGCCGTGGTGTGCCTGGCTCCAGGCCTGCCCAGTCATGGCAAGCAAGCGGTGGGCCTGATGGTGGGTGTCGCCACCGGGATCATCGTAGGCGAAGCCGCCTTGTGGTTGCCGGATGCTTACCCGTTGGTGCGTATTGGCTTTGCCACCTTCTCTGCCATCGCCATCGCGGCACTCTATGGCCTGGGGGCCGTGGTGCCCATCCAGGCCGGTGTATCGGCGGTGCTGATGCTGGCCGTAGGCCCGGAAAGTGCTGGCGTGGTACGGATGCTTGATGTGGTCGTGGGCTCATGCGTCGGGCTGGTTTTCAGCCAGATACTGCTGACCCCCAACCCGATCGGCATTATCGACAGCTCCGCCAAGGAGTTGCTCGAAAAGCTGGCGTCGGGATTCGGTAAAAGCCTGCAAGCTCTCGAAGGACAAGATGCGGCCAAGGCTCAAAATGCCGTGCAGATATTTTCCAGGGCCCACGACAGCCTTATTGCCCTGGAGAACGGCATCAGCATGGCCCGCAATACCGCCCGCTGGACCTTGCGCGGGCGCTTTGTATCACGGGAAGTCAAAGACATTGCCAGCCGTTACGAGCGCCACGCCGTGCGTTTATACGCCAGCTCCCTGTTGTTTGCAGAAGCCTTTGCCGATGCCTTGCGCAAGGAACAGGGCCCGGCACCGTCCTCCCTCCACGAACGGCTGGCAAACGTTGCTTCAGGGTGCGCCTCGATCGCCAGCGACGATGAACACCCGGTACTCATCCCCGTAGCCGGCGATGAATCGGCCGATGTTGTGTCAGCACCATGGCAGCTGTGCATGCAGCACTTGAGCACCGTTGAAAGCGCCCTTCTGACCTTCGGATTTACGACTCAGGGCGATAGCAGAAAAAACCCTGAATAAAAATACGAATAAATACCCGTTTACCCTTACCTCCACGAAGTTCGATCCATGGAGGTAAGGCACGCTATCCCTACGCCAATAAATACTAATCCTTACCGTGTCTATGTGTTTTAGCTCTCGACAGGCGGCCAGTTCAGGCCTTGGTTTAAACCGTCAACACCTTCAAACTATAAAATAAAAAGCGTTGTTTATACCTGTTTAACATTGCGAATTTCCCCTACCAAAAAAACATGGCGCCGGAGTATATTCAATGGGATCCTTTCGCCCGGACAAAGAGCCTTCAAGCCTATATTTTTCCGATGACACACAACTTCACGCTACTGTCAGAAATGCGGCAGCACAAAATATCGACATAATGCTTCATGGTGAAACAGGCACAGGCAAAGATACATTGGCCGAGCATCTGCATACCTTATCCGGGCGCCGTGGTCGTTATATTGCACTCAATTGCGCGGCCATCCCCGAGAGTCTGGCGGAAAGCCAGTTGTTTGGTGTCACCCAAGGCGCATTCACCGGCGCCCTGCAATCACGTGCAGGATTTATAGAAGCTTCAGATAAAGGCACTCTGTACCTGGATGAAATAGACAGCATGCCGCTGGCTTTGCAGGCCAAATTGTTGCGCGTTCTGGAAACCCGTGGTGTTGAGCGATTGGGCTCGACAACATTCATCCCTGTGGACATGCGTGTGATTGCCTCGGCCCAAACCTCCCTTGCGAAGTTGGTGGCACAAGGTCATTTCAGGTGCGACCTGTACTATCGCCTGAATGTCGTGAACCTGCACTTGCCGCCTTTGCGAGAACGACGCGAATACATTACCCCCTTGTTTATGGAGTTTATTCAGCGTGAGGCCCGGCATTTCAACTCATCCATACCAGTACCGAACACTGCGCTGCTACAACAGATCATCTGTCATGACTGGCCGGGCAATGTCAGGGAGTTACGCTCCGCAGCAAAGCGCTTTGTGCTCGGGCTACCCCCGCTGGATACCTCTTCCTGTGAACATGAATCCACAATTCTAAATTTAAAAATGCGCCTGCAACAAATAGAAAAGCAGTTGATCGCAGATTGTTTGCGACGCCACTTTAATTGTATCGATTCTGTGGTAATCGAACTTGGGATTGCCAAGCGCACGCTGTACCACCGAATGAAACAATTAGACATTTACTGAGTAGTTCCCACTGGAACTGCCCACATGGATATCGACACTTAAATAGCGAACAGACGTTCTGTTGCACTCCCAATACCGAACCACAGAGGCACATACATGTTCCCTTTACTTTCACTTGTAATGCCCTTTGCGAGCCAGGTCCTCAACGCGCTTGGCGGATTTGGAAACACAAGAATGCCCCCTGCAAACCCGGCAAATACTCACACCAAAAATATCGATCACTCTCAAACGAACATATATATAAATAATAAAATCTCGTTCTGACCTTCCTGAGAAAACCAAGAGGATAAAGAGTATGTTTACAGAAATAGTTAGATTCTTTGCAGGAATGGCGCGCGGTGCTGGCGACGACCCACTCCAAGCGCAAAAAAACTTTGCGCGCGAACAGGAATGGAAAGCCGCCGCGGCCGCCATGCACAAAACGGGAGTTGACACGAGAAACGGCATAGCCGCCGGAGTAATGGACTCAAGTAGCAAGTCAATGAATGCAATGTTTGCAGGTGCCAAGGCCATCTCGTACTGATTTTATTCATACCGCCCCATCTCGAATGGGGCATCCGGCCAATCGGGGCGTGCAGCCACACAAGCATGCAACTACAACTCACAGCTTGAGGTTTCAAATGAAAACCCACTTTCCTTCGAAGCTCCCCCAGGCCGTCTTGAGTGCCTCTGAACTACCCTCGAACACCCCCGAACTGGCCGATATCCATTGGTTCAACGCCTCTTTGCTTGCCACGGCAACTAAAGCAACCAATACCGAGATATCCGATAAATTGACCAGCCACCCACTCAAACAGCGCTCTGCACTTTTAGCGGGTCTGTCGAGTACCGCCGCAAGGGCCCTGCAAAAAGCCAGTACCAGCACCGACCCCCTCGACATGCTCAAATCCACCCGGGCCCTGTCGGCGCTCCACCTTGAGACCGTGCTGAGCGCCAAGATGATCAGCAAGACGTCACAAGCCATCGAAAAACTCACCAATCTGTCTTAGGTAACCGCATGGCAGCGCGCCTGATCAAGAGCGTGTGTTTCCTGCTCGTGCTGGCCGTCACCGGTTGTGGTGAAAGCGTGGTGCTTCACAGCCAGCTCTCCGAACAGGAGGCCAATGCAGTCATTGCAGAACTGGCAGACAAACAGGTCCACGCTCAAAAAGTCCCCGATAAAAATGGCATTTCCATTCGTGTCAGAGCAGAAGCTATCAGCCGGGCGATTAACTCGCTGTCGGCGGCTGGCCTGCCCAGAACAAAGCGCTCCACACTGGGTGATATTTTTCGCAAGGAAGGTGTCATTTCTACGCCACTTGAGGAGCGCGCCCGTTACATCTATGCGCTGTCACAAGAGCTTGAAGCCACACTGTCGAGCATTGACGGGGTGATAGTCGCGCGCGTGCATGTGGTACTGCCCGAGCGTGTGGCGCCAGGTGAGGCCGTGCAGCCCGCATCCGCTTCGGTGTTTATCAAACACGATGCCAGACTGGACCCCGACGGCATCCAGTCGCGGGTACGGCGGATGGTTGCCAGCAGCATTCCGGGCATGGCAATGGCAATCGACAACCCGCACAAAATAACCACGGTTTTTGTTCTTGCCGCCGCGTTTCAGGACAACCAGCAACTGCTGTTCTTCGGACCTTTTCTGGTGCCGCAGCAAGACCTGGGGTTCTGGAAAAGCCTGTTCGCTGCACTGGTGACAGGGTGCCTGCTGGCAATCATTACGCCAGTTGTATGGTTAAAGCTGCGCAAAAAGGGCTCTGCATGAATGACATTGATGCCTGGGTACAGTGGTGGGCCTTGCCATGGCGCTACGCTCATCCGCACTGGCAGATCCTTGACGCATCGCCCGCCTTGCTGCGCAACCAGCATGCAGGCGCCAGCAAGAGCTTGGGTATCGCCCCCTGCCTGCCCTGTGCGCCCACAACCAGCCTGATGCAGCTGGCACTGGCGCAACCGGCGCACTATGACGCGTTGCTGCAAAGGGTCGAGCGTATCTGCCGCACTACACCTTCTGCTGCACGGGATGACACGCAGCGTTTGTGGTGCCAGCGCCTTGCCAGGGCTTTGCACACGCAGGACTGGCTCGAGCCCGCCGACGATCCCTTGCAACTGCTCAGAGCATGGCTCGAACCACCGGTCTGGCAGAGGTTGCGACTGCGCTTTGCCCCTGCACGGATCGAAACGCTGGAGCAAAAACCGGTGCCGGCCATTTCACCGGCCAAACTCCGAACGCTCTGGCAAACAGTGTTGTGGCACACACGACCCCGCGACGAGGGGCACAACCATGCTGACACGCCGCACGATTGAGCTGCAGCCAGGCGCAACCGGGCTGCCCCAGGTACTGATCAGCAGCCAGAACCTGATCGATTGCGGCCTGGCCAATGAGGTGCTGGCCCAGGCACGTGCCCAGGCAGACGAACTGCTGAGCAACGCTGAAAACGCTGCCGAAACGCTGCTGCAAAAGGCCCACAGCGAATTCTGGCAACAGGCCAATGCCCATCTGGCGCGTTGGCAACAGGAACATGGCGCCTTGTGCCAAGCGATTGAAACCAGCGCCTCGCAAGTGGTCAATCAGGCTCTGGAGCGATTGCTCGGTGAGGTGCCGCCACAGATGCGAATCAATGCCTTGCTGGCGCAACTGCTGCCAGCCCAATGCCCGCCATTGAATGCAACCCTGCGCTGCCACCCGCAGATGCTTGCACCTGTACGGCAGTGGCTAAGCACCCGCCCGGATACCGCATGGCAACTGCAAGCAGATGAACGCCTCGACCCCTTCGCTCTGGTGCTGGTCACTGCGCAACACGACCTGCGCATTGACTGGGCCACAACGCTCAAGGCGCTGCTGATCCCCATGACCACTGATGGAACTGATCCGGCAGGAGCTACCACTGAGTGGTGAGTATTGACTGATGGAGGTTCTATGGCTTCGTTCGAAAGCATTCAGCGTCGCATTGACACCCGCTTTATCCAGGCCCAAAAAAAACTGGAGGAGATCGCCCTGAACAATCAAGCAAGCCCCGAAGACATGCAGCGCTTCCTCGACGCTTCACAAAAAATGGCCATTGCCAGTTTCTCGATCAACGAGCAAACCCGATTCAAGCACAGCCTGACCAAAAGCATTATTGATGCCGTGCAGTGATGCTCAGGTTCAAGCACTCCTTGCAACGGACCCTGTTGCCAGCTCTTTTTTTGCTAGCCAACGGGGCGATGGCCGCCGTTCCACAGGAGTGGCAAAAAACGCCTTATGCCCATGAAGCCAATAACCTGTCAGTGCCTGATTTTCTAGGGGCCTTTGCCCATACCGTGGGCCTGCAACTACAGATTGATGGCGCGCTTCAAGGCGTCGTAAACGGCAAGCTACGCGCCGACACGCTCACCGGTTTAATGGAGCGGCTTGCACTGGAACACCGTTTCCAGTGGTTTGTGCATAACAACACGCTCTACATCAGTTCGCTTGACCAGCAGACCACGAGCCGCCTTGAAGTTGCGGACGATACCATTGCCGATCTGAAGCAGGCCCTGACCCGGATAGGCCTGCTGGATGAGCGTTTCGGCTGGGGCGAGTTACCGGATATCGGCGTGGTACTGGTGTCCGGGCCCAAACGCTATATCGAGCAGATCAGGCAGTTCAGTCGCAAACGGGCAGAACCCGCCAATAAACAGGATGTGCTGACTTTCACACTGCAGTTCGCCAATGCGGCAGACCGGCAGATCGATTATCGGGGCGAAAAACTGAGTGTGCCCGGTATCGCCAGCTTGTTGCGCGGGTTGCTCGATACCAAGTCATCGAGCCCGTTCGCTGCTCCCTCCCCCGGCCCCTCGCCAGTATCCGGCACGGCCTCCCCCATGCCTTATTCAAGCAATCCACCACTGCCCGCGCTCACCGCCGATTTGAAATCATCAGGCCTGAACGCCATCCGCGTGGAGGCCGATGTACGTAACAACAGCGTGTTGATCTACGACGCCAGCGAACGCGGGACGCTCTATCAGGCACTGATCGCCAAGCTCGATGTCCCGCGCAAACTCGTGGAAATAGACGCCGTGATTCTCGATATCAACCGCACCCAACTCAACGAACTGGGGACGAAATGGGGCTTTCAGAGCGGCCGTTTCGGGATGGCTACTGGGTTGTCTGGCACTTCCCCGACAACCGTGTCCATGATCCAGGCTGACCGTTTTGCAGCCGAGATCAAGGCGCTTGAAGCCCGCGGGCTGGCAACGGTGGTATCCAACCCCTCGATCATGACCCTGGAAAACCAGCCCGCTGTTATCGATTTCAATCGCACGCAATATATCCAGGCCGTCGGTGAGGGCGTGGCCAACATCATGCCGGTCACCACCGGCACCAGTTTCCAGGTCATACCCCGGGTAATCGAAGCCAGTGGCGCCAATCAGATTCACCTGATCATCGATATCGAAGACGGCACCTTTGCCGATAACACAGGGCAGCATTCCACACCGGATGTTCGCAAAGGCAACATCAGTACCCAGGCAGTGATCCACGAAAAACAATCCCTGGTCATCGGCGGTTTTCATGTCGCTGAAGAGGTCGACAGCCGCAATCGAGTCCCCGTATTGGGAAATATCCCCTGGCTGGGCAAGCTGCTGTTTTCGTCCACGCAGAACACTAAAAATCGCCGTGAGCGGCTGTTTATCCTGACACCCCGCCTGATTGGCGACCAGACCAACCCTGCCCGCTACCTGCCACAATCGGATCAGGCGCAACTGGAGGCAGCGCTGACCCCATTGAGACGGCGTGATGCGAAGCAGCCAGTGATTCAGCGCTCCGACATTACCCGGGTGTTCCGCCAACTGGTCACGGGCCACGTGCCTGGCCGGTTCACAGCGATGCCGATGCCGCCCCGGACGGGCAGCCTGTGCAAAGCGTTCACGTCTCTGAAGGTCGATACCGAGCGTCATCAGTGGTACGAAAGTGAGGACTACAACGTGGCCGTACTGGTATTGCACAACCAGAGCCAGAGCCGGGTGCGCGTCGATGAACGTGATTGCAGCACTGCCGGCACCCTGGCGGTGAGTATCTGGCCGACTCCGTGGCTGGCGCCCGGCGAACGTGCGGAGGTGTTTATCGCGACACGAGCACCCGACCCCGACGAACAATCAAGCGTGTCTCGGCCATCATTGCTGGAGGCCACGCCATGACTCGGCTGATCGCAGTTGCCATGGCGGCGGCCCTGGCTGGACTGTTGCAAGGCTGCACCTCGGATTGCCGTGCAGACCTGTGCGCGCGCCCGGCCTCCAGCGCCAGGACGCTGGTGATCTGGTGGCCACCACACATGCGTACAGAAACAGGCTCGTATGCTGAACGTTCAGACCATCACGTTGTGCCTCTGGAACCCTAGATCAACCGTGCAACGACCCATTGCCCCGGTGATCTGAAGACATTCAAACCCACGCATCCAATCCTGCGCAGAGTCTTAGCCCCCACCCCCATGTACCGGCCTGTCTGATTATCAGCCAGGCCGGTATTGTCGTTACATCAAAGGGCTGCGGCCATGCCGGATCTTTTGGTCAAGCTGCTCGGGATTCAGCTCCCGAATACGAGCCGAGGGCAACGTATCCTTGAACTCAACGCGCAAGGGAGTGTTCTGATCCATACCGTATTTCAACTCAATGTTGAGGAGTTTGCAGGAATTGCTCAAGGCTGCCCTGCTGGAGTAGGCCACAAGAGGAATGGGGGTCTTCATAGCGTCGGTTCTAGTTGCCGTATAGCTTACAGCCAAGGTTTTAATCCGCAGGTTGTCCGGGTTTTCCAGGGCCTTTTGCACATCATTTATGGCGTTAGGCCCATCCCCTATCTGATTGTCAATCATGCGCAGCACCTTCGGCTTGACCTCCAGCCTGATCACTACCGAGGTGCCCTGGCTGCTTTCCAGGTCGTTGATGATCCGCTCGAATTGTGGCTGCTGGGCAAACAGCCGGAGAATTGCCGCCTTGTTAGCAGGCGCAGCGTCATTCAGCCACTCATGGTCAGGGCCACCTTTTACCCCCACATAGGAAACCGTTCTTTCAACTGATTTGAGTGCTCGCCGACCTTGTGCGGCCAGCGCCTCCAGGTGAAGGCAGGTTTGCAGCTGTTCATTGAGGGCATGGTGCTCTTCAGAACGGGTAGCGGGTGACGGTAGCTGAATGAATAGACGATGCAGATGTTGCAGTTGCTCCACCAGTGGGCCCTGTGCTGCAAACGAGGTCAGGTGTTGCTTGAGTGGCGCAGAATGCCGGGACAAGGCATCGCGTAATCCATTGACTTGCGCCTGATCGATCACAGCAGGCTGCTTGAAGGTAAAACGCATGCTGCGGGCAACACTGCGATCAAACCCCAGGGTGAACGAAGAATCACTCGTGATATACGGCACCCACGTAGGTCCATCGGCACCGAGCTGAGTCCACAAGGCGCCATTGGCCGGCGCCATACCTAAAGAGGCACTGCCTCTGGCTAACCATTGGGTATTCACGCTTTGGGCCCGGGTTATTTCATCCTGCCCCAAGACGACAGCGCTGCGTTGATCAACATGAAACAGTTGAAGCCCCCCCCCCGCATTCACCATAGTACGTACCAGGCCACCAGGTGTATTCGAGGTTTCCGGCATCAACATGTGAAAGCGGGGCTGCACATGAGCGGAAACACTCAAGTCCAAAGCATTTTTCGAGCTCGTGCCGCTCTTGTGATTGCTGCCAAGATCCAGCAAGTCGAAAACGTTCCCTTTCTCCCCGGTGAGGATGGCCATCATTGCGGGAAAATCTGCCTCCCTGATATCAAAGCTGACGCTTTGCTCGTTTTCATGCGTCAACGCCAATGTAGTCTCAGCCCCTACCCTGAGCCGGCCTTCGAGTGGCACCTCGGAGGGAAGCAACATGTTACCGACGCCTACAGAACCAGTGACGGTATGGCCAGTGCCCATATTGATGTCAACGCTGACCCCCTGATCGGTTCGAGTCAGCGTTATGCCGTTGGTATTGTCTCTTGAAACACCCCCTATGATTTCAAGCAACGGGACTGGAAGTAAGAACAGGGATGCCGATAAGGTTTTGCTCCGGCTCGATGCAACTGACTGGCCGCTTTCAGACTTTTGAATGCATTGCAGCAGAGCCTGCTTGACCGTCTCTTGTGGATTGAGCCCCAAGGTAGTGGTTATATGAAAATTGAGCGCTGATCCCGGGGTACCCAAGTCCCTGGCCAACAATTTGAAGTTGTTATAGAGCGTTTCTGCCTGCTTCAATCCATTGATGCTCTGCGATGTTTTCTTGTGTACCGGGCTGTTTTGATAGTTCTCTATCGCACTCTCCAGGCGGGCTGTTATTTCGGCCTGATCAGGCGCTTTACCCTCCAGCCGGTCGACCAGTTTGACCAGCCTGAAAAGTGTGCGGGCGTGCTGAATCAAATCGCTCTCGATCAGCCCGGTCGAATTGCTCAAATCACGTTTCAGGCCAGCGTCGTGCAACGACAAACAAACACCCTGTTTTTCGTAACTGCGCAGCAAGGCCGCTGTGATATCAGACTTTGAAGAGCCCATATTCTCGAAGGACTGGCGAATTCGGGACAGGTTGCTCGCTGAGCCTTCAGTGGGTTTGCCACTCGTTGTGGGCAGATAATCCGGGATCACACGGGCTCCCTTGATGTCGCCCAATCGCCTGGCCAATTGCACGCTGTACTCTTCTACCTGACTCATAAAACGCTTGAGTTTTGTGGCCAGGGCCTGGGTTGGCTTGCCCTCGCCCAGGCGGTCAAGGCGACTTGAAATATCCATCGTACGGGGTGTCACGCTCGCCAGCGTACGCAATAGCCCCTGCAGTTCCCGCACATCCGCGTAGAGGTCTGCCAGACCGCGTCGCCCTTTAACATCATGCTGGATACCAAGGCCGATATTCTTGATCCCCTGAACAGGATGAAAATGGGCTAAAGCACTTTTAATAACCCCACGATCAACCGACAGGGCTTCAGTCTTGTGGCCAAAACAATCGGAGGTCACGGCCCAGGAGGTGCCGTTGTCCTGACTCTTCAACTCAGCGTTGCCCAACACCGTACCCAGTGATCTCGCGGGGGTGTTTGAGTGTGCCGTTAAAGGTTTCCATTGCGGGTCACCATCCGCTGAAACAATCAACTGCCGATAGTGTTCACCCCATCTTTTTTGTTGCGCATTGTTTTCACCCCAGCTGACGATCAATTGCTGACCTGCTCCCATACGCAACGACTTGACCGGCGCATTGTCCGGCACCGGCACGGGAGTCCAGGTGAGCGCTGAGGTGCAAGGGGTTTGCCAGTGAGCCTTGTCGAGCTTGAGCAGTTCGCCGGCGCCGGTCTGTGCATACAGATCTCCCTGACGGTCAAGTGCCAGCGCCACAAGCTCTTTAGGCCGGGTAAAGGTCAAGACCCTGGCCTTTCCGTTGACGTGGGCAATCAGCTTGTTTTCAGCATCAAGCGTTACAAATTGCCTGGCGTTATCGATAGCAAAACCGGTGATCTTTCGCTCGTTATTCTCAACCATGGCGCCACCAAGGTTGATATGGGCATGAGCATCATTAACAGGTGTCAGGTCATAACTGGCACCGCTGTACGCAGCATCCCGCGTTTTATGGATTGCCAGCGCTTTCAGCTCTGCACCTTGCAATACATAAGCGCGACCATCCAGGCCACGCTCCAGTCGCTCCACATTGTGGTGAGCGCTTTTATCCCATTGCTGTGAGCGCTCGTTCCAGCACAGCAATGTGTTGCCCTCAAGCGCAACCTTGCCCCGCGGCCCAAGGTCCACACTACCGGCGAGTGTCTGCAGCCCTGGCTCGGGCAAACCTGTGTCGTTCACTCTGAGGATCACATCACTGAGGTTCCAGCCCGATGCCTGATCAGGGCCATGGCTCAAAGGGGTGCTGTGTAACTGGCGGCGGGAGTCGAGGACAAGGGCGTTGAGCCGGCCTTGATCATCATGCATAAAGCCCTTGATGCTGACTGCGCCCTGATGCAGCTGCTCAAGATTATCGAGTGGTTCAGGGCGCATGACCAATTGCCCGTCTTCGGCATTGCGCAGGTTCGCGCACAAAAACTCACCCTGAGGTGTCGAGGCGTACAGCACATCACCCGCCAGCCCCAGATGCGCCAGTTGCACCGGTTTACCCGACTCGTTGACGGGAACAAGACAAAGAGCAGCATCGGCTGTGTCGCGGCTGATTTTTAGCGTGAAACCCTCAAGGCTCGCCTGCGTTTTACCATCAATGCTCATGTCTGCGACCCCCTGCGGCACTTTCATCAGTTGCCCTTGAGCACTCAAGCCAATACGGCTGTATCGGGCCTCGTCCTTGTCGGGCAACCAACGAAGCGTCTGTGCTTCTAACCGGTACAGGCGTTGCTCGACCACACGAAACTGGCCGCCTTCGGCGGTTGTTTGCACACCGCTTATCTGCCCCAGATGGGCACGCCCGGGATTGATCGGGGGCGACGGGTAAAAACTCAGGGGAAGACTGCTTTTAAGTACTGCAGCGGCCGCAGGGGTGGACTGGATATGAAATACATTAAATTTGTCGTCCCTGATTCGCAGGTTCCGGGCAGGGCCTGCGTAAGTGGCATCTTGCTTGAACGGCCTGGACAACTGATTCAGTTGGGCGGCAATGTCCTGGCCCACATACGAGCCTTGGGTCACGACTTTTCCTTCAACCAGGCTGGCGCTGAATGCCAGAGAGGGCTGCTGATAATGACGAAAACCGGTCATTTGCACCGATTCGGTGGGGCCAGAAGTGTTCGGGGAGGCTGTGCCGCGCATTTCTGACGGCGCTGGCTTTGCGGGTTCAAAAAAATTGACGTCCATGACTGCTCAACTCTGACTGGCTGATGAAGAGTGAGTGACCATGTAATAGCGCCCGGTTCCTGCCCCGATCAGCGTTGCTCAAGTTCCGCCAACTCGATGACTTCACGGCGCTCGTCATCATCCAGTTCTCGCATAGTGCGGTAGACCAGCGCAACCGCCTGCAGGGTCTCGCGGCTGATGCAATGCCCGGTCTCGATGCCATACAGCGTGCGAGCCAGCCACACACACTGAATCACCGGAACATCTGCTGCCCGTGCCCTGTCGATCATTCGCCGTGCCCGGGCATCAGCCCCCTTGGCAATCACGGTCGGCAAAGGCGTCTGTGGCGGCCGGTAGTACAGCGCCACGGCAAAATGCGTAGGGTTGATCAGCAGCATGTCGGCCTCTTCCAACGGCGGAGTCGGGGCCACAGGCTCTTCATGGGCCAGCTCCTGGGCCAGTGCCCGACGCAGCATCTTGGTATGTGGGTCACCTTCCATGCCCTTGTACTCCTTGACCACTTCGACATGGGTCATGCGCATGCGCCGGGCAAAAAAATACCGCTGCAACGCCAGGTCAACCACTGCTAGCACCAGCAGCAGGCCAAGGCACACATGCAGCAAATGCCGGAACAAGGCGATCAGCGCGACGATATAGCCCGGCAAGTCAGCGTTGACCAACCCGACCAACGCCCCCAGGGAAGGCCCGATCACTCGGTAAAGCACCGCACAGATCAGCAGTGCCTTGATCAGGCCGGTGAGCAGGGTCAACAGTGACTGGGCCGAAAACATCTGCCGGGCCTGATTGACCGGGTTGAGCCGGTTGAAGTCCGGGATCAGGACTTCAGGGGCAAACAGAAAGCCGAATTGCAGCCAGCTGCTGATTAATTTCATCAAGACTGCAACGCCGGTCATCAGTAAGGCGAAGTCAAAAAACAGGTAACCCGCCTCGACGAACACGGCCTGCAGCGAATGACCAAAGGGTTGCCCGACCAGTGAAACGGGCAGCATCAGCAATTGGCCAAAACGCTGCAGGCTGTTCTGAGCCGTGATCAAGGCGACCTCACTGATAACCGCCAGCGTCAGCAGTTTGGCGATGTCCTGACTTTGCGCAACCTGGCCTTTTTTGCGCTGGTCCTGCAGTTTTTTCTGGCTGGCGTCATATTTCTTCTCACCCGAATCGCTCATGACTCACCTACTTTGAAGAGCTGGCCCAGTGCGTGCCCAAGATCCCCCAGCAGACTCATCCGTCCCACGATCAGCTCCTCCAGTTGTGGCAGGTAGAGCAGCAGAAAGCCCAGCCCGGCCAGGCTTTTGGCCGGCATCGACAGCACAAATACCTGCAACTGCGGGCTGTAGAGGCTCAACAGGGCAACAGCGAATTCGATCAACAACAACAGCGCAATAAAGGGCGCGGCGTAGAGCAGCAGATGCGTGAAGGTATCGCCGAGCAAAGAAAGAAACACGGCAAAACCATCCGCAGCAATGGTCGGTAACCAGAGCGTGGGGGGCCAGATCAGGTAGCTGTCCCAGATCACCCGGGTCAAGCTGCCCAGCCCGAGGGTGACCATCAGCAAAAAAATGCTCAGTTGCTTGAACAGGTGCCCGACAGGTGTGGCATCCGCCCCCAGCGAAGGGTTGAGCTGCCCGCCGATCAGGGCACCACGCTGGTTATCGAGCAAAGCCCCTACCGACTCGAACAGCCAGAACGGCATGGACAGCAGCATGCCCAGCAAAAAGCCCAGCATGGCCTCTTTGAGCATCAGACCGCCGAGCGCCAGCAGGGTGTAATTCACGCCCGACAAGGCGTGATAAATACCCGGGGCAGGTATCAGGGCCAGCGCAAAAACGATGACATGCCGGGGCATGCCGCGCACATGTTCGAAGCAGAATGCCGGGATCAGAAAAAAACAGGGATACAGGCGCGCCATCGCAATGGCGAGGCTGGGCAGGTATTCGAGAAACGCAATCTGTGGGGCCATCGGGTGTTCCCTCTAAAGCGCCGAGCGGGCGACCATGTCAAAGGTGAGGTTGATCAATTGAATCAGCTCAACCCCGATCCAGCGCCCCGTCAGCGCCAACGTGACGCCCACTGCAACCAGTTTGATGCCGAAGGGCAGCGTCTGGTCCTGTACCTGCATCAGCGCCTGCACCAGCGAGGTCAGCACACCCACCGCTACAGCCACGATCAGCGGTGGCGCAGACAGCACCACCACCAGCAGCATGCCCTGCTTGAACAGCAAAATCGGCTCCATGGACGCCTCACAGATAGGACAGGAACAGACTGTCGAGCAGACGTGTCCAACCCGAAACCAGCACAAACAGCAACAGCTTGAGCGGCAATGAAAGGGTCATGGGCGAGACCATCTGCATGCCCAGCGCCAACAACAGGTTCGAGACGATCAGGTCGATCACGATAAAGGGGATGTAAATCAGAAAACCGATTTCAAACCCTGCCTGTAGCTGCGACAGCACAAATGCCGGTACCAGCAGGATAAGGTCGTCACGCTTGACCTCTTGCGCCAGTTGCGCAGGCCATAGACGCGCAGTGTTATCCAGCAGATGGGTCAGCACATCGGGAGCAGTGTTGCGTGCCATAAAGGCCCGCAAGGGCTTTACCGCCTCCTCCCCGCTCTCCTGCAAGGCTTGCACACTGCTCATATCCAGCGGCGTCTGCTTGAGGGCCTGGGCGGTTTCATACCCCACCGGTGCCATGACAAACATCGTTGCAGCCAGGGCAACTCCATAAAGGGCCATGCTCGGCGGCACCTGCTGCACACCAATGGCGTTGCGGGTAATCATCAACACAATGCAGATTTTCAGGAAGGCGGTGCACACCATCAGCAGCATGGGCATCAGTGACAGGCCGCCGAGAAACAGCGCCAGCAGAAAGGGATCGATCCCTTGAACGGTCATTGCGAAAAACTGATGCGCGACAGTTGCAGGCCAAGGCGCCCCTCAACCTCCACCAACTGCCCGTGACCGATCGGCCGGTCGCCGTAATACAACCCGGCCATGCCCGTGTCATAGCCCTCGATGCTCAACACCATGCCGGGGGCCAACTGGCGCAGCTCACCCAGGCTCAACTTGAGTGCGCCACAGCGCACGCTCAGCTCTACCTGCAAGGTTTCAAACGGCTCATTGCCTTTATGCCGTTCAACGTCCGTACCCGCAAACATCACCTCTTCCACAGCCGACTCCTCGAGAGCACACACGGTCAGGCAGCGACGCCCGCCTTCATCATCAATTTGCGATGTGATCCGCCACCGCCCAATCCTCAACTGCCCCACGCCATCACCGCTGAACAACAGGCGCTCCGGCACCAGCACGTCGCCTGGCCGTACCCTGCGCAACTGCTCAACCGTCAACGGCAGATAGCCAAGCACCACGGGCACAGGCACGGCAAAGCAATCGGGCAACGGCGCCTTGACTGCCTGCCATTGCCCCGCCTCGCAAAGCGCCAACAGGCTGTGGGCCGCCAGCATCAATCGGCCGACACTTCGCGATGGGCCCAGCACTACACTGAGGCAGCACTCGAATGCGCCCACCTGCCTGTCGGCAAGGGGCCGCAGATAGCCAAAAAGCGCCCTCAACTGCGCACTCATGCGCTGCTCAAAATGCGCCCAAAACCATGACTGGGGATCGTTGCCGGTCTCGGCCAGCACCACCGGGCACTCGCCAAGCAGGCTAAGCAAGGGCCCTGCATCACTGAGCGTAAAGACCCCACAGCGGCTCTCGAACGAGACACACGCACCACCCCCTGGCGCCCGCCCCGGTTCCAGCAAAAGCTCACCGGGCTCGCCTGCGACCTGAAATGAATAGCGCAGGCCACGACCCAACCGCCAACAGGCCTGGACCGTGGTTGCGTCCAGCTGTGGCAAGGTGATCGGCGCTACCGTCATCACTGGCACTCCTGCAGTAACCGGATCCTGACGACCTGCCCCAAGGCACGGGCCAGACGCCGTTGACAGGGTTGCTGCTGACGGGAGAGCCATTGTCGGGTGGCGGATTGCTGCGCCTTTAAAATGATCAGCCAGCCATGATGTTCATAACGGGCGCTGACACTGACCCGCCCGCGATGTGCCAGATGCAGCACAAATTGCACTGGCCATGGCCCTGCCCCCGGTGCACGGGGCATCAGTGCCTCGGACAACACCTGTGCCAAGCCCCTATCCGCGCCTGCCAGGCTGTCTGCAAACAGTTTGCAGTCGGCTGCGCGCGCCGGGGCGGCAGGCAGATACCGGGCCAATGGCAACGGCACCGGGTTTACTCCTGATGACTCGGCCATCCCGCCTCCTCTGCCAGCAACATCGACAATTCCAGAAGTTTTTCGACCTTTCTCTGGCATTCACCCGCGTACTGGCGGGCACTCTCGACATGGATCGCAACCACGCGCTGCTGCTCGAGCAGCGCTTGCAAGGCACTTGCCTGCTGCGCTGTTTGAGCCGCCCACTGGCGCTGTGACTCGTCCCAGCCCGACAGGGTCCTGGGCGACACCACCTGCCCCTGGTACCGGCCGGTCAGTTCGGCTTGCTGCCGGTTTTCGTTTTGCCTGGCCTGCTCAACCGCCGAACGGGCCTGCTCAATGTTCAGGCCAAGGGCTCGCAGCTCCATACGTTTGATGTGCAACAAACGCTCAGCCCGATCGGCCCGATGTTGGCGCAGGCGCCGCAAGGGCTCGGTGGCAGGCGGGCGGTTTTCAGAAGGGCACATGGGCAGTCAACTCGCTCAAGTGCTCCAGGGTTTCCTGAAACGTTGCAGGCTCGCGCAAGTCCTGACGCAAAAAGGCCTCCACACGCTGGCGGCTCTCGACGGCCAGGTCGGTCAGGGCATCGTTGCCCGCCTGGTACTCACCCAGCCTGAGCAGCAGTTCGATCTGCTGATGCGCGCTCAGCAATCGCCTGAACGCGGCCATGTTTTGCATATGTTCTGGCGCAGCCACATTGCTCAGGATCCGTGACAGGCTGCCCAGCACATCTATCGCCGGATAGTGACCGCGCTCTGCCAGTTTGCGGGACAACACAATGTGCCCGTCCAGCAAGGATCGAACCTCATCGGCTACCGGATCGCCCATGGAGTCCTGCTCGATGAGTACGGTATAGATCGCGGTGATAGACCCCTCGCGAGTCAGGCCTGCGCGCTCTACCAGACGTGGCAACAGGCTGTAAACCGAGGGCGGCAACCCGCCTCTGCCCAAGGGTTCGCCAGCGGCCAGACCGATTTCCCGCTGAGCGCGGGCAAAGCGCGTCAATGAGTCGATCAACAATAAAACCCGCCGGCCTTTGCGTCGGAAACCTTCGGCCAGAGCAGTTGCGGTAAAGGCTGCCCGCGCACGCTCCATGCTTGTGCGATCAGAGGTTGCGCACACCAGCACGGCTTTGCCCCGCAGCCCCTCATCCAGCTCATGGTCAAGAAACTCACGCAACTCGCGACCGCGCTCGCCAACCAGGCCAAACACGATCACATCGCACTCGACGTTGCGGGCGATTTCGGCCAGCAGGGTGGTCTTGCCACAACCGGCACCGGCAAACAGCCCGACCCGCTGGCCCTCACCCAGGGTCAACAACCCGTCGATGGCCCGTACCCCTGTTGGCAAAGCGCGACCGATGCGCGGCCTCTGAATGGCCAGGGGCGCCTCGCATACAACAGCATTGGCCTCCTCACAAGGCCGCCAGGCGAAGCCCCCCCCGTCGCCCCCGGCAAGCGGTCGGCCAAACCCGTCGAGCACTTGCCCCAGCAGATCATTGCCGACGCGAACCTGATGCACAGCCCCCAAGCGTTCAACGGCCGCTCCTGCGCTTATACCTTCGAGGCTCGCCAAAGCACTGAGGGTGGCGTCCTGCTGATCACAGGCGATGACCTCTGCCAGTATCCATGCGTTGCTCCCTGCCTGAACCCGGCACAGCTCGCCAATGCGGGCCTGGGGCAGGCAGCATTGCAGCAGCATGCCATTGATCCGCAGGAGCCGACCGCTCAGGGTTACCGGTGAAAAACCCGCCAGGTGCGTGAACTGGCGTTGCCGCCAGCGCTCAAGGCGCTCAGCAATCGTGCCGTTCACCAGCTCACCTCATAGCGCTGCGCGCCTTCAAACAGTACTCGGCGGTTGTCGATCGCAGTCAGGCGCACACCCTGCGCTTCGTCACCAAAAAACAGCCTACGCCCGTCGGCCAATACAACATGGGCCTTTTGGCCACCGATTATCTGGACGATCCTGAAGGGCAGTACCGTGCTGATTTCCTGGACCTGATTAATGATCGCAACCGGCGTTTCAAACTGCGCCTCGAAGCGATCGAGCATCCGCGAGACCAGTGCCAGCGAGTCTTTGCCGACATCACCGTCCAGGATGATTTGCTCATCAACCATCTGCAGCCGGATGGCGTTGTCCAGATCACGCTCGATCAACATCTTGAGTAATTGCTGATGGACCTGATACGTTGTTGCAAGCTGACGCCTGTCACTGACAGCCAATGGCTTCGGAGAAAGTGCCTGTGCCGTGTTTGAAGGCTGACAGACTTGTGCCGCCAATATCAGCACCGACACGCTCAGGGCCAGCGCCAGCCACTTGCCAGGGCGGCGCGCAGGCACCATGCCCGAGCGCGCGGCGGCCGTTTCGCTCTGCACCCTGGTTACTTCTGCCAGCTCATCCACCCAGGCACTTTGCGTATTGGCGATGCACAAGCGTATCCCGCCAATGGCGAACGCCTTACCCGCAGCCAGATCGGCAATCTGTGCCCGGGCAGTGCCGGTTTCATCCTGCAAGAGACCTTCCTGCGCCTGCACTGTCCAGCGCCCGTCCACACAGTGCAACCGGGCATGCCTGGCTTCAACGCCAGGGTCGTACAACTCCAGGTCGGCATCTTGATGGGCACCGATGCTCCAGCATTCACCGAACAAAGGCAGTGCAGCCCCCTCATGCAAACCGCTCAGCACTCGCAACTCGAACAGCAGGCCAGGCTGCTGCGAATCGAACACCACGGTTGCGCCATCAGGTAAGCCATGCCCCGGACTCAAGACACGGCCTCGCGCAGCACACCGTCGAATTGCAGATCAAGACGCCCGAGCACCTTGACCTTGGCCGAGCCGGTCAACTCGGCGAAAGACATGACCGGCACATGGTTGAATTCATCGAACAACAGCGTGCGCAACGGGCTGCGCAGATCCTGCGCCACCAGCAATACGCTTGCGTCGCACTTGCGCGGTGCAAAAGCCTCCTTGAGCAGCGCCACAAGTTGCGTACTGTGCTCATTGTCCAGGGCAAAGAACACGCCCGATTGGGTTTGGCGCAATGCCTCGCGAAAAAGGTTTTCGCTATGGGCAGACAACAGCCAGGCATGCAGACCGTCAGCCTGACTGTACAGATGATAGATCTGCGACTTCAGGGCAATCCGCGCATAGTCCGCCAGCGCTGACACTTCGCGCTCGTGCTGGCCATGTTCGGTCAGCACTTCGACAATCAGGCGTACTGCCCGCAGGGGTACGCCTTCACTGGCCAGGCGCTGCAGAACGGCAGAGAACCGGGACAGCGGCATGATCCGCTGCAACTCTTGAACCAGCTCAGGCTGGCTTTGCTCAAGCCAGCCGAGAATCGACTTGCTCTCCTGCAACCCCAAAAATTGCGGCCCGCTGATCATCATGGCTTGACGCATGCGCTCAACAATCAAGGCATGGGCACTGAACGATTCGACGCCCTCCCGGGCCAGCAGCGGATCACCGGGGTTCAGCCATAGCCAGTCCCGCTCATCTCTTTGCTCGCTGCCTCTGAGAGCACTCTGAGGAGCATCCGTGACACTGTCCCGTGCCACGGCCCGTCGCTCATCAAAAGTCGCCTTGAGCGTGGGCACTTCGTGAACACAAAAGCGAAACTCATCCTCGGGCAGCACGTCGCTGTATTCGATTTCAAAACTGGGAAGTGTCACCCCGATACGGGTGACGATACTGTTGCGCACCTGACGAATCCCGTGAATCAGCCGCTCAGTAAGCTCCAGGCTTTGATGGGCACTGGCGAACTGCAGCAGATACGGGCGTGTCGGATCAAACACTCTCAGATCTTCGTCGCCGTTGTGTTCAGGGGCCACCTGCACTGCTTGCGCCGGCTCCAACGCCTCAGCCTTGCGGCTTCGCGACCACCAGTAAAAACCCGGCGCAAACGTACACAGGGCAATCAAGCCAAACACCGGGGCGGGCATTCCCGGCAGGGCGGCGAAGGCCAGCATGGCCGCCGATGCGATCATCCAGCTCTTGGGTTCACGGGTTATCTGCTGGCCGATTTGTGCCCCGACATGGCCGCCTGGCGATTGGTCGTCGGGGGCAACACGGGTGATGATCATCCCCGCGGTCAAGGCAATCAACAGAGCCGGAATTTGCGCGATCAGACCATCACCGATGGTCAATACCGAATACAGCGTGATGGCCTCGCCAGCACTCATCCCGTGTTGCACTACCCCCGTGGAAAACCCGCCGAGGATATTGATCAGCACAATCACCAGGCCTGCGATGGCGTCTCCTTTGACAAACTTCATGGCGCCGTCCATGGCACCGAACATCTGGCTTTCCCGGGACAACTGGTCACGCTTGTATCGGGCCTGTGCACCATCGATCAACCCGCCACGCAGGTCACTGTCGATGGACATCTGCTTGCCCGGCAGCGCATCCAGGCTAAAGCGCGCCGCCACTTCAGCGACACGTTCCGAACCCTTGGTAATCACCAGGAAATTGACGATGGTGATGATCAGAAAAATCACCAGCCCCACCGCCAGATTCCCCCCCACCACAAAGTTGCCAAAGGCCTCGACGATCTCGCCCGCATCCTGCTCCAGCAGGATCAGGCGGGTCGTGGCAATCGACAACGCCAGACGAAACATCGTGGTCAGCAGCAAAAGTGCAGGAAATGTGGAAAATGCCAAAGGGTTGGGCAGATAAAGCGCCAGCACGATCAACAGGCTGGCCAGGCACATATTGAGCGCGATCAGCACATCCACCAGCCAGGTCGGCAAGGGCACGATAAAGATAAAAACAATGCCCAGCACCGCCACGGCCCCGAGCACTTCGCCCGGGCTTGCCACCCTGCCAGGGCCTTTACTGAGCCATTTGACGAGCCTCATCGAATCGGTCTCGTCAGCCCTGCCCACAGCTGGACGATACCTTCGCTCTGAGTGTGCTCACCCATCAGGCTCAAAAAAGACTGCAATGCGTCCTGACGGCTTGCAGGGTCACTCCAAACGGCCAACGGGAGACGCTGAATCAACGGATAAACTTGATTGAGCAAGACCAGTTGACTGGAAAGGTTTTCGCCACCCAACTCACGACTCAGGCTTTGCACCTCATCGCTATCGATGCCCGTGCCCGCGTACCCCAGCAGACGTTGCAACAGGCAGACTGGCGACAGTTCGGCCTGCCGTTCGCGGGATGACAATCGCTCAATAAACCACCGGCAACTGTGCAAAAGGCTGCTCAACTGGGTGCAGCCTTGAAGTCCGCTCAACAAGGTACGCAACCTGAGGCTCGGCACCGAGGGCCGGTGGGCGGCGATATCATCCGCCAGCGCGCGCGCCATCACGCGCAACCCGTCGTTGACCCTCTCTTCATCGAATAAAGCCAGCAAGGCCTGGATAATGCTCGGCAGTGATTGTTTGCGCACCACACTGGAGTAATACAGCGTGCGAACAGCCTGGCGCAGCGCGGCATCGCCTTCGGCTGCTGCCAGCGCCAGCGCAATATTCAGGCCCGCCTGAATTTGCCGGTCATAGCGGGTATGCAACTGTGCCTGAACCTTCTGCACCCGCTCGATATCACCTTCACGCCCTTGTGCCCGGGCCTGAGCAACCATGTACTGCAAGACAACACTGGTGCGGGCCGGGTCGTCGCCGGTCAACGCCAGCAAGGCTTCGACCCCTGAGTCTGACGCCAGTGCCAGACGAACGTGCCGGGTCAGCAGCCCCAGGCTGAGCTGAGCGGGATGCCCCAGTTGCTCATAGAGCTCGTTTAACTGCTGGATACCCTCAACCTTCTGCACCCGGTTATCTACCGTGCGCAGCGCGCGCTGAGCCAATGCCTTGCTGCTGCTTTCGGCTTTCTGGCTGAACAACATGCCAACCTCTTCAGCGGCACTTTGCGCAGAAGACTGGGGCATCTGCCCCCCAACGCTCCGAGAAGAGAGCAGGATCTGCGCGGTGTCGTTTCGCCCTTCAACTTTCATAGCGCTGCCAAGTCAGGAGGTTTCATTGACCTGTGTGGTTGATCACAGGCAAGCGGTTCCCTGGCAGTAGCATTGGCATGTTTTTGAAAAAACTGGCGCACGCACAAGGTCCGCTACGCAAGATCCGGCACAACCGCGCCTGTTAAAAACCTGTAAAGCTCATATAAATCAGATGGCTATATTCGATCCGCAAATTGGCACAGGCGATGCTTGGGAGGTCCTTGTCGAAACCATTTTCGATAGCACTCACCCTGAGGATAAAAAATGGATCACCTTGATAAGGCTTCCCCCCCTGCCCCTGACTTTCTGGATCTGTCGACTGAACTTCAAAAAAAGCTTAAAGCGTTTATCCACAAGCGCGTACTGAACCCCGAAGATGCAGAGGATATTTTTCAGTTGACCTGCCTGGAGGCGTGGCGCAGCAAAGCACGCTTCAACGGCCAGGCAACGCTCAGCACATGGATGTGCGGCATTGCCCAGAACCTCATTCGCAATCATTTTCGTCGGTTGCACGCAAGGCCGGTGCATTGCGAGTTCGACGAGACGCAGTGCCATGAGCAGGACCACAGCCCCGACCTGTATGGTCAATTTGAGACTCACCGCAGGCTTGAGCTCACGCTGATTGCCTTCAACCGGCTGCCCATCGAAATGCGCGACACGTTGTATGCATCGGTGCAAAGCGGCAGCAGTTATCGCGACACCGCCAGCGCTCTGGAAATCCCTATAGGGACAGTTCGCTCACGCATCTCGCGAGCTCGCGAACAACTCAAGATGGCCACCCACTGCTAGTGCCCGCCACGGATGCTCAGAGGGGTCCATGATTGAGGGCACGCCCGGAGCAAGGCCAGGGAATGGCCCCCACTACCGACTCAGACTTTTTTCGTTCGCGGCAGCAAAATCGCCAGCACGCCGAACAACGGCAGGTAAGAGCACAGGGTGTACACATACTCGATGCCATGAATGTCCGCCAAATGCCCGAGCAAGGCCGCACCAATCCCGCCAAAACCAAACATCAGGCCGAAGAAGATACCGGCAATCATCCCCACATTGCCCGGCACCAGCTCCTGGGCATACACCACAATGGCCGAGAATGCCGACGCCAGGATAAAGCCGATGATCACGCTGAGCACACTGGTCCAGAACAGGTCGGCATAGGGCAGCAGCAAGGTAAACGGCGCCACCCCGAGAATTGAAAACCAGATCACCGCCTTGCGGCCAATACGGTCACCGATGGGGCCGCCAAAAAACGTGCCCGCCGCAACTGCGCCCAGGAACAGGAACAGGTACAACTGCGAGGTGGACACTGACACGTCGAACTTTTCGATCAGGAAGAACGTGTAGTAGCTGGTCAGACTCGCCATGTAGAAGTACTTGGAGAACACCAGCAAGCCGAGCACCGCCAGGGCACCGAGTACCCGCTGCTTCGACAACCCATGAGTCGCCTGCTGCCCGGCCTTGAGCTTGAACAGATTCAAATGGTTGCGGTACCAGCGACTGATGACATACAGCAGCCCAACGGCGAACAGGGCAAACAGGCCGAACCAGGCCACGTTATCCTGACCAAAGGGAATGATGATGGCCGCAGCCAACAACGGGCCAAAGGCCGAGCCGGCATTGCCACCTACCTGGAAGGTCGATTGCGCAAGCCCGTAGCGCCCGCCCGAAGCAAGCCTCGCTACACGGGAAGCTTCGGGGTGAAACGTAGAAGAGCCAATACCCACCAGGGCGGCGGCCAGCAAAATCAGCGGAAAACTGCCGACCTGAGACAACATCAAAATCCCGATCAGGGTGCAAACCATCCCGGCAGGCAACAAAAGCGGATTGGGATGACGGTCGGTGTAGTAACCCACCCACGGCTGCAATAGCGAAGCGGTCATCTGAAACGTCAGGGTTATCAGTCCGATCTGAGTAAAGGTCAGGTCATATTTGGCCTTGAGCATCGGGTAGATCGACGGCAGTACGGCCTGGATCAGGTCATTGATCAGATGCGCCAGGGCCACGGCGCCGATAATGCGCATGACCAATGGGCTTGACTGAGGGGCTGGAGGGGACGCGATTGTAGTTGTTTGAGCGTTGCTAAGAGCCATTTGGGTTTCCGTACGACAGGTGAATGCGCGCTTGCAGATCCGTCAATGTGCCATTCTTTTACAAGATCTTTCCATGCAAACGCCGTAAAACCTTAAGCAATTGATAGAACGAAGATTTTTTTTAGATATTTGCTTGACACACCCCCCGTACGAGGGAATAATGCGCGCCATCGGCTACATAGCTCAGTTGGTTAGAGCATAGCATTCATAATGCTGGGGTCCGGGGTTCAAGTCCCTGTGTAGCCACCAAACGCTTGTTTACAGAAGTCTCCATGAGTCTGCAGACAGTACAAGAAGCCCGCCTAGTGCGGGCTTTCTTGTGTCTGGGGGTTTCTTAATGTCTCCTCCCAAATCTCCCCGTCGCATCCTGCGAGCCCTCGGCCAATAACCTGGCAACTGCGTCCAGAAATCGCCTACCCCCTTACGTCATGACCGATCCGGATCAGTCTGCTTCACACCTGTTCGCAGCCCATGATCTGAAATGGACAGGTAGCCCCACTATTCCCTGACACTTTTAATATAATAAATATTTACTTTTTAAATCTGGGTTACCTAAAAAAAACAATGCTAGCCTGCGCGTTTTTGGAGAGCCGCTTATATGAAGGCACTTAAATACGTCACTTTTAAATACCCCTGCTCCGTTATTTTTATAATGTCTTTTTTCCTATTTGCTGCCCTGCAATACAGGCCCGCAGTGCTCAATTACACAACACGCTTCGTCGACTTCGCCCACTATATGTTCCAGGACGGATTGACGCTTTTTCCAATCTCTGATGACCTGCAGCCCTATCCCGACTACACAGTGACCCATACGCTCCTCGTTTATCTGATTTCACTGCCATTTGGCCAAGTATCCCTTCTCTCCCTGGCGACGCCCTTTTGTATTGCTGCCGCCTTGACACTGGTATTCATATACAAGCTGGGTGAACGGCAGGAAAAGAAATGGGGCGCATATGGTGTTGTGTTCGCGCTATTCACCTGGTCATTTCTGGACGGCGTAAACTCCTTATCAATGGATATATACCCTGCACTTTTTACCGTGATATGTTTTTATCTGGCCTGTGCAGGAGACGAGCATAAACAAACATCCCGATTGCTGCTTATACTCGCAGCCCTGGCGCTGGGCTTTGCATTCCGTGGTCCTGTTGGCCTGATCGTCCCAGCCAGTGTAGTCGCCTCTTATTACCTGCTGAGCCGGCAATGGCGCAGGCTCGTTGTGTTCTGCCTGCTCGCCGGCCTGGTCCTGGGCGCTGCCCTTTTGCTGCTGATAGCGGCTGCCTACGCACAAGGTGGACATGCTTTCTTGCAGGAGGTATTGGTCAAGCAAGGGCTGGGGCGGTTTGACAGTAACCAGGCACCTCGTTATTACTTCTACTTCTCTGCCGGCTTGCTGACCTACGGTGTAACCGTTTTTATTGCCTTGAACGTCATCATCAGAAAGGGCAAAGATTTTTTTGCACCGTCGCCTCTACCGTCGACAAGCATGCTCTTGTATCTCTCGGCCTGGTTTCTTGTCGTGGTCGTACTGCTGACAATTCCAAGTGCCAAGAAAGCGCGTTACATACTTTCAATCACACCCGCGATTTCCTTGTTAGCGGCCTATATCTTTGTAGATCGAAGCCAACGATTCGCCAATACCAGAGACAAACTGCTGAAGTTCTGCTTGAGGCTGCCCGTTATTGGCCTCGGGATACTTCTGTTTGCATTTATTTATAGTCACTTTGCGGCGTCCCCTGTTCAACCGAACTACCTTGGTGCAATGACGGGCTTGATTATTCTTGCCGCGGCTCGCCCTTGGATGGAGTCACGCCTTTATTCACATCCACATCGCGAGTTTTTGACATTCTCTTTTGGGGCGACGGCCTTTCTTGTACTGGACATGTTTTTCTTTAACGCCATTACCTACCATCTGGAATTGGCCAATGAACCGACCCCCAAGTTCCTGCCTTATTGGTTTTGGTGACGCGCGCGCTCACAACGTCACCCATTACGGATTCCGCTCGAATGAGCGGCTATCAAGCAGCCGCCTGATGCGGGCTTAGTCTTGCCTGACGATATCGACTGAAATCTCCACCGCCTCAATCACTCCCCGGTTTTCAAGCCAGTGCGTGGTGTGCCTGTCTTCAGGCCAGCCCACACCCGGGCCATACTCCGTGGCGATACCATTTCTATGGTCAGTGATAACGCCGTGAAGGATATAGACGGTGCCAGGCCTGTCTGCATGGTTGTGAACCGGCCCGAAAACGCCCCCCGGCTCAATCGTCACCTTACGCATGCGAAGCTGGCGCCCTGCCATTCCCTCGATCTCGGGGCCAAGGTCGATGGTGGCCAGCAACGTGACCGTAACGCCTTTGGTCTCGGGTACTGCCTGTTCATTGCTCATCGCACCCACCTTTTCAAAAGACAAAGCCTTATTGAAAGTAAACACCCTGAAAGGCGTAACGAGTGACGAGGCGACAAAGGGATAGGCAGAACAGATTTGCTCCACCCGAAAACAAAAAACCCCCGAAGCCATAAGGCATCAGGGGTTTTGCTGTTGTGGTGCCCAGAGACGGAATCGAACCGCCGACACGGGGATTTTCAATCCCCTGCTCTACCGACTGAGCTATCTGGGCAAGGCGGCAATTAAACGTGTTTTACCGTCGGGGCGTCAAGCACGAAATAAAAAAAAGACCAATGATTACCTGCGCTTACATCACCGCCCAGGCCTGATATCACCCCTTGGGCAGGATTTTCCCCGGGTTCATCAGCCCAAGAGGGTCGAGAGCCTGCTTGACCAGGTGCATGACACCCAGTGCGGCGCCATGCTCCAGGGGCATGAACTTTATCTTTCCCGAACCAATGCCATGCTCTCCGGTGCAAGTGCCCTCAAGGGCAATGGCGCGCTCGACAACCCGCTCATTGAGCGCTTCGGCTTCAACCAGTTCTGCGGCATTGCCCGGGTCGACCACCATCCCCAGGTGAAAGTTGCCATCCCCGACATGCCCGACCATGCCTACGAAAAATGAAACCCTGGCCACATCTTCAGCCGTTTCGGCAATGCACCGGGTCAGCGCCGAAATCGGTACGCAGACATCCGTACTCCAGATCCGACCATTCGGCCGCATGGACTGCATTGCATAGTGGACACTGTGCCGGGCACGCCACAGGGCATTGCGCGCATCAGCATCGCCAGCCGCCTGAAAACCCAATGCACCATTGCTTTCAACAATCTCCCGGGTCAGTTCCACCTGCTCCGCCACACTGGCCGGGGAACCGGCGAACTCGAAAAACAGCGTCGGCGTTTCAACCAGGCCCATGTGCGAGAAACGGTTGACCGCCTGCACCGTGCGCGCATCGAGCAATTCGACCCGTGACACTGGAATGCCATATTGAATGATCGACACCACCGAACTGACCGCCGCCGCTATCGTCGGGAAGGTACACACCGCCGCGCAGGTGGTTTCCGGAATACCGTAAAGGCGCAGGGTGACTTCGGTGATGATCCCCAGCGTGCCTTCCGAGCCGACAAACAAGCGCGTGAGGTCGTAGCCAGCGGATGATTTTCGCGCCCGCCCACCGGTCTTGATCACCTGGCCGTCAGCCAGCACCACGGTCAGGTTCAACACGTTTTCGCGCATGGTCCCGTAACGCACCGCATTGGTCCCTGAAGCGCGGGTCGCTGCCATGCCCCCCAGGGTACTTTCACCGCCCGGGTCGACCGGAAAGAACAGCCCGGTGGTACGCAGTTCGGCATTCAGCTGCATGCGGGTTACCCCGGCCTCCACAGTGACATCCAGATCATCCGGGCGCACGGCGATGATTCGCTGCATGCGGCTCAGGTCGATACAGACCCCGCCCCGGGTAGCGCCTACATGGCCTTCCAGTGAAGTGCCACCACCAAAGGCAATGATCGGCACTCGCTGCGCTGCGCAGAGTTTGACGATGGCCGCCACCTCGGCCGTGGACTCGGCGTAACACACCGCGTCCGGCGGCAAGGTCGGGTGGTATGACTCACCTCGGCCGTGTTGCTCGCACTCGGCTCGGCCAGTGCTCAGGCGCTCACCGAGCAGCTCGCGCAGGGCATCGAGCAGGGTGGGCATGGGAGAAGCGTGAAATGCAGGGTTAGAGGCCATGGAAACGTCCATATTATTGTTGGGAGGGACGATTCCAAGGTACAACAAACGGCCACTGTGATCACCGGCAGATCCGCAAGCCCGCTGAACGTGGCCGTAACGTTACTGGCTGCCGGGATATAACGCCCCGTCAACCAGCCTCGCGACCACCCTGCGCAAACGTTCGAGCAACACCTCATTGGCCGCGACCGAGACCGGGTTCAAGGGCTCACGCAACAAGGCAATTTCGCACTGATTGCAGGCCTCAGCCAAATTGACAGCGCCCACCGTGGCAAAAGAACCGTGCATCCGGTGCACATAACTGATCAGTTTCGAGGTATTGCCCTGCTGCAACGCCAGCTGAGCCTGCGCCAGATCCTCCTGCATGGTGGCGATAAACAGCCGATGCATGGCTGGCGACAGGCTGATCCAGTCTTGCAGATCATCCGTCTGCAGGGGTGCATCGGGGGCATCATGGACGCCAACAGGCAGCTCGGCAGGCGCTGCGCACAAGGCGGACAAGGTCTGGCGTAATGTGGTCAGGCTCAGGGGCTTGACCAGCCATACATTCATTCCCGCTTCCAGGCAGCGCTCCCCTTCTTCACGCAGGGCATTGGCGGTCACACCAATAATCGGCACCCGCGGGTCAAGCTCACGCAAGCGGCGCGTCAGCTGATAGCCATCGAGTCTGGGCATATTGACGTCGGTGATCACCAGATCAAACGACGCTTCCTTCCAGCGCGACAGGGCTTGTTCACCATCGTCTGCCAGCGTGACCCGAACCCCCAGGGCTTCCAACTGCTCCCTGAGGATCTCCTGATTGACGGGGTTATCCTCGGCGACCAGAACGTTCAATTCCAGGTTTGCGGCATAGGGCACCACACTGGCGGACGCCTGGGGGACAGCCCCATGGGCGATCTGCATCAGCGTTCTGCCAATGGCGCGAATATCATAGGCATTGACCTCCCAGCCACGGGCAGTTCTTTGCGGCTGGCTGCCCCCCGACTCGGTCGCCAGCAGCCGCTCACCTTGCCAGGGCACTGTCAGCGGTTGGTCAGGGTCCAGATCCAGCAGGATTGCAGGGTAGTCGGGAGGAAGCGCTGCCGGCATAACCTGGGCGCGAGCGCCCCAATGGTTTAACCAGTCTGCCAGGATCAGCCCTATATCATTGCGCGCAGCGCGCACGTAAACACGGACCCCCTCAAGGTCGATATCGGCACAACTACCCAGTGAGCCGGCGATAACCGGTAAGCTCATATGCAACGAAAAGCTGCTGCCAAGCCCCGGTTCACTGACCACCCGCAAATTCGCGCCCATCATCTCGCTCAAGCTCGCACAAATGGACAGGCCCAGCCCCGCACCGCCTGCACGTTCGCTGCCACCCACCTGGGAAAAGGGCTTGAACAGGCGCGTCAGTTGCCCTTCGCTGATCCCCACGCCGGTATCGGAAACCTGCCACTGCAACGCGGCCTGCCCTTGTTCGATGCCTATCACCTTGAGCCTGAAGACAACCCAGCCGGTGTCGGTGAACTTGATTGCGTTACTCAGCAAATTATTGATGATTTGCCGAATACGTACCGCATCGCCACTCAACAATGGCGGCAACTGCGCGTCGGCACAGGCAAAAATCTTCAAGCCCTTATTGCTCGCCGCGGCTGAATAACTGCGCACACAGTCTTCAAACAAGTCCAGCGGACAGAAGGACTTGGCCTCGACAGCCATTTGCCCGGACTCGATCTTGGAGACGTCCAGCACATCACTGATCAACTGAAACAACACCGTAGACGACCGCTGAATGGTCTGCAGGTATTCACGCTGGCGCTCATTCAGAGACGTAAGGCCCAGCAGTTCAAGATTGCCCAGTACCCCGTATAGAGGCGTACGAATTTCATGGCTCATGGTTGCCAGAAACAGAGTTTTGGCTTTGCTCGCTTCGTCAGCCGAACGCCGCTCCTGCTCCATCAGGTTGGCGTCATCCACATGCCGGGTGACGTCGTTGAAACCACAGAGCACCACGTTCTTGCCCTTGTAACGGGTAAAGACAAAACAGGCCTGCAGATAGCGCCCCGCGACTTCCAACTGGACCTCTCCCAGTTCGTGCTCACCATAATCGCGCTTCAGCAGGGCAATCAGTTCAGGGGTACCCTGCCACTCATGCGCCCTCTGGTTTTCCAGCAGGATCTCTCCCGTGCTGCGCTCGACCACGCACAACCCCACGGGTGCGCTGTCGAGCATGGCCCGATTGAATTCTTCGCTCTCGGCCAGGGACTGGCTGGCACGCTGGGCAGGTTCGATGATTTGCTTGCGGTACCAGCGGTTGAAGCGCCAGCCGATCAGCCCAAACAACACCAGCAGGCCCGCCGCGCCGGCCAAAGGCCATTTGGCATAGCCAAAGAAGTTCTGATAACTGATCGCGTACAACCCGACCCAGGGCGTGGCCCCGCCCGAACTCAGCTTGAAGCGCAGACCATCGCGGGTAATGCTCAAGCCCAGGGGCAGATCCTCGACATCCCCGGCGTCCCCCAGCAATACATCGCCGGCAGGCGAGATCAGGGTCAAACGGCTGTTGGTGGGGTGCATCAGCAAGCGCTCCAGATCACCGATATCGCTGACGTCCAGTAACGCGTTCAGGATCACCAGGTCATTGGCTTCAGCCCCAGGTGGCATGAAGTTGCGTGACAGATTCAGCCCGACGGCGCCGACAATGTACTTGCGCTTTTGAATCAGGTCCTGCGGAGCTTTTATCCAGATCAGCTCATCACTGCCAAGGGCATGGCGATGCACCATAAGTTCATCGTACAAACGTTTGGTCACATCGAAAAAGTTGCTTTTGAGCAACAGGGGGAACTGCCGCGTGCCCTCAATACCGGGCACCGCAATAGTGAATTGATCGCTGGGGGAAAAAACAAATACCTGCGGCGCCACATAGTGGGAATCGGACCAGTAAGCCGTGAAAAGGTCGGTCAACTGCACACCGAGCGAGTAGACGCCCTGCATTTCGGTATGGGTGAACTTGTCTCGCTGGCTCACCGTAAAGGGCAATGACTTGGCCGTGTCACGGTTCTGGAACAAGCGCTCATCGCCCTGACGGATCAGTACCTCGTGCGAGTGCGGTTGGCTATCTATCAGCAGGTTTTCATTGGCCTGACTGTAGCTTTGAACGGCAATACGCAAAAAGGTCTCATGCTCATGAATGCTTTCCATCAGCCGCGCGAAATGAAAATCCGTCTTCTCGCCCTCCTCCTTCAGCACTCGATTAACCGCCCAATAGCTCATGCTCACCAGCAGCAGGGCAAACCCGGTGAGCAGGAGCAATAGTTTGTTAAGTCTGAGTGAGCTCAGTGCCAGCGCACCGAGACGTACCTTAGCTTGCTTCATGATTTAGCGCCGTCGATGACCTGGGAGGAAATAGGCAAGCCTGTTGCTAGCCAAAGGGTTACACATTGCACTATCCGCCAGCCCCCACTGCGCTCGCCACGAGCCTTGCGCCGCCACTTCTGCGCCCTCGAAATGGCCTGAGCAAGCCGAACAGGAATTGTCTGATGGGGATTCTCCTCTGGCAATTGCATCCTTTGCATCACCTGCCGCGGCGAGCCGTTGGCAGGGGGGGCATTAAATAATGGAAATCACACATCATTGGTTTGTAGAGGGCTTCTCTCATGTTTCATAAATTTGGCAAATACACCGCGCTTTGTGGCTCTTCGCTGCTGATCGTAATGGCTGCTGCTACCGCTCAAGCGGCTGATGGTCAGGTTGAATTCACCGGCACTATCAACGACAACGCATGCACCATCAACAGCGAAAGCGTTAAAAAAGCGGTTGATATGGGCCAGGTCCGTATTGCCGACTTCCCTAACACTGTAGGGGCTGTCGCCACTGCTGGCGCCACACCATTTTCGATCTCGCTGGAAAACTGCAGCGGCTCGACCCTGAAAAACGCCTCCATCAAATTCAGCGGCCAACAAGCTGGCACTGATGCAACCGTGTTGGGCATGACCGGTGACAACCAGGTACCCGGCGTTGGTATCCAGATCAACGACGCGCGCACCGGTAACAAGTTGCCACTTAACACGGCCAGCAACGATTACGTTCTGCGTCCGCAGTCCAACACCTTCGACTTCACCGCATCCTATGTTCGCCTGGTTGCCGACACCGCAGCTTCGGGTGAGACCCCGGGTGTGCGTGGCATCGGCACCGGTAAAGTCAATGCATTGGCCAGTTTCGACGTTACCTACAAGTAATTTATGCATTTAACGAAGAGCTCGCGGTTGATAGCGATTGATCGCGAGCTCTGGCGTTAACCAGAGGACATCTTAATGCGTTTAAAAGTTGCAGCCTTTTTGGCACTGGCAGCAAGCTTCTGGCTGCCCCAGGTTCATGCAGGCGTCAACGTGGGTTCTACGCGCGTTGTGTATCAAAGCAAGGAGAAAGAAGCCAACCTTGCACTCTCAAACTCGGGTGATGACGGTGTGCCGTATCTCGTGCAGTCGTGGGTCAGCCCGTTCGATGACCGCGACGCCAGCGCCGATGAGTTTATTGTCACACCGCCGTTGTTTCGCCTGGATGCCAAGGGCCAGAACCTTCTGCGCATCATTGCCACCAACGCTCAGAACCTGCCCGATGACAAAGAAAGTCTGTTTTTGCTCAATGTCAAAGCCATCCCGGCCAAGAGCGAGGAACAGCGTAACCAGAACGTGCTGCAAATAGCACTCAAGACCACGATCAAACTGTTTTATCGCCCTGCCAACCTCAAGGGCACATTGCCCGAAGCTGTTGAAAAACTTCAGTGGCGGACCGAAGGCGGGAAATTGGCGGTGCATAACCCGTCAGGCTACAACGTAGTGGTCAGTGAGTTGCTGGTCAACAACAGCGCCAGCAAAGGCATGCCCGAGGTTATCAAGCCCGGCAGCACCGTCACCACTCCGATAGCGCTGAAAAACAGCGACAGCCTAGAACTTAGCTACATCAACGAGTACGGCAGCACAGTCAAGGCCGCACCCGTTACCCCACATTGATCACTGAATAATCCGCTGAATGGAAGGACCCCCTCATGCTGCGATTGCGCATGTGCGCCTTCGCGCGCCGAGTAAAGTGCTGGAGCACGATGACCGTTGCGGCTACAGGTCTTGCAACAACCGCAGTGCATGCAGACTACAGTTTTGACTCTTCTTTTCTGGAAATTGGCGGCGGCAACGCTTCGAGCGAAGTGGCAGAGCAAGTAAAAGCCATGAGCCAGGGTCAACTTCCGGGGATCTACCGGGTAGACCTGTCAGTGGATGACCGGCTTGTGGAGCAGCGCGACCTGCACTTTGTGCGAGAAACCGCGAGCCAGATATCGACTCCCAACGGCCTGTTCCCCTGCTTCAGCCTTCAGGCCCTGATGGATTTGGGAATTGACCCCACACGCCTGAAAAATGCGGACATCAGCGCCGACAATTGCGTGTACTTCAACCGTGACCTTACCGGCGTCACCTACGATTACGACTTCAACAAGCAGCATTTGAGCCTGCAGGTTCCCCAGGCGTATATCGGCAGCGTGCCGTTTGAAACCCGGCGCAAGACCTGGAGCGATGGCGAGCAGGTGGCCTTCGCCAACTACAGTTTTTCCGGGAGCGACTACGAGAACCAGTTCGGCAGCCGCCAATCCCAGTTCGGCAGTGTTCATAGCGGGTTCAACAGCGGCGCCTGGCGCTTTCGCAATTTCTCGACCTGGCAAAAAGGCACTAACGTCGACGGCAGCTGGAAATCGGTGGACACCTATGTCCAGCGCGACCTGGGCAACCTTATGGCCATTGCCACGGTGGGTGAAAGCGCCACCGACAGCGATCTGTTCGACACCATCTCTTACCGCGGCGTGGGGATCGCTTCTGATCTGGACATGCTGCCCGATGATGCGCGTAATTTTGCCCCCGTAGTGCGTGGGGTTGCCAACGGCCGCTCGCTGGTGACATTGCGCCAGCGCGGTTATGTCATCAGTGAACAGTGGGTGCCGTCAGGTCCGTTCGCCCTCAAGAACCTGTACTCGACCGCGGGCAACGGCGATATCGAAGTCACCATCGAAGGCCCCAATGGCGAGCGCCAGGTCTACATCCAGTCATTTGCCTCTGTGCCTTACATGTTGCGTGAAGGCCAGCAAAGCTACGCCGTGACCGCAGGCCAGTATCGCCCGGCAGAAGGCGCGCAGAATTCGCCCAAGCCCAGTTTTGTACAAGGCACCTATCGCCGCGGCCTGACCGAGGGCACCACGCTGTTCGGCGGCAGCATCGTCAGCGAACAATACAAATCGGCGCTGCTTGGCTTTGCCCACGACTTTGCCGGCTTTGGTGCGATTTCCCTGGACGTGACCCATGCCATCAGCGAAGACATGGGCGCAGACGCCAAAACGCTGTCGGGCCAGTCATATCGCTTCCGGTACTCCAAATCCATCGATCTGACCGATACCAGCTTCAGCCTGATTGGCTATCGCTACTCCACCAGCGGCTATTACAGCTTCAACGAGGCAATCAACGCACGCTCCAACAACTCGCTAGAGCCCTATGTCGATGAAACCCTGAATAACAGTGCGGCGTTTTCCCCCTATTTGACCGGCCATATGAAAAGCAGCTTTACCGCCAACGTATCGCAACAATTCGGTACCTGGGGCGGCATGTACGCCAACCTGACCAAAACCGATTACTGGAACCGGGCCAAGAGCAATACCTCCATTCAGTTGGGCTACAGCTTCAGTGTTGCCAGCGCCTCCTACAACCTGGGGCTGTCACAGAACAGCGGCATGGGCGACGACATCCGTAGCGTGTCGCTGAGCGTCAGCCTGCCGCTGGGCAGCCCGGGCAGCAGCAGCCGCATCGGCCTGAGCACCAACCAGGACTCCGCCGGCAATGCCAGCCGCAATGCCACCTTCAGCGGCTCGCAACTGCAGGACGATGCCCTGTCGTACAACCTGGGCATCAATCAGCAGATCAGTGACGATGACCGCGTGCTCGGCGGCTCGGTGGCGGCCCGCTACAACGCGGCCAATGCCATTTGGCACGGCTCCTATAACAAGGATCAGAACACCCGTCAGATGGACTATGGCGTGGAAGGCGGCGTGGTTGCCATCCGCAATACCGTGATGTTCACCCAGCCATTGGGCGAGACCAACATCATTGTCGCCACCCCCGGCGCCGCCGATGTGGGCGTGCTGACCAAGAGCGGGATCAAGACCAACGGCAGTGGCTACACGATTATTCCCTCGGCGCAGCCGTACCGCAAAAACAAGGTATCGCTCAACACTGACTCACTGTCGGACAACACCGACATTGCCAACCTGGTACAGGAAGTCACCCCCAATCGTGGTGCCTTTGTCCTGGCCAACTTCGAAACCCATAACGGCCGCCGCCTGCTGGTCAGCGTCAGCTCAAGCACTGGCAAGCCCGCCCCTTTCGCCGCCGAAGCGCAGCTGTATGACCTCAAGGGCACTCTGCTGAGCAGCGCGATGGTAGCCGACAAGGGCCGGGTATTTATGACTGGCGTGCCGGACAAGGCGCGGCTGCTGATCAACGTCAACGGCCAGCCTTGGTGCGCCAAGGACCTGGACCTGAACACCTACAACCTGTCAGAGACTGGCATCGGGCAACTGACCATCCGTTGCGATGCCAAATCGCCAGACACTCAAGGTACTCCCGATGCATGAATCAAACGTCAAATCCTCTCGTCCGGGGCTGGTCAAAGTCTGCTTGTTGCTGCTCTGCCTGTTGCTGGGACTTGTCAGTCAGCAAGCGTTTGCACTGATTGAAAACAACCTCGCATGCACCCCTACGGGCACCACCGGCATCATTCAGCTGGGCGACCTTGCGCCATCCACCAGCTATACCGCCAACATGACAGCCAACTGCCGGGTTACCCGTTGGTTTCCCTTTGGCGCGTCATTGCAGCACAGCCAGTTCTACAACCAGGGCAGAGGCAGCAAGGTCCAGGTGTTTCATACCAACTCTGGACTGATGGTTCCCGAGCTGCCCATCGGGACTGCGACCACTACATGCATGCCGTGGAGCTGTGTGCAGCTGTACGTGGGCAACACCTTTTCCTACAACGTTCTGCTTTATGGAACGGCGCCCGTCACGCCTGGCAACTACATGGTCAGTGTCACGCTCACAGACACCTCTATCCAAGGTTATGAGGCTTACGGCGACTACTTGCAGACCGTCATTCTCAGCTTCCGGGTCATCCAGCCCGCCTGTTCGATGGGCTCGGCAAAAACCCTCAACCTGCCCTTTGGCACACTCAGCAGCAATGACTTCGCCAGTTCGCAGCAAATTGCCAATATCACCATGAATTGCACTCGCGGTACGCAAGCGACCGCCACGCTGGTACCCACCCAGGCGGCCATCAGCGGCAGCCCGGGCGTTTCAGCCACAACTCTGGCCGGTCTGTCGATGGCTGCCACCTGGGCTGACACCAACACGGCAGTGAGCTTCAACAGCCCACGCACGCTGGCGCTGACCAATGGCAGCAACAACATCAGCCTTGGTTTTCGCCCGCGCCTGAATACCAGTGTTTCGCCTACCGGAAATTTTTACAGTCAGTACACCCTCAACATCACCTATCTCTGATCAAGTAAGGAGCTCAACCATGAAATTATCCCTGACATTGGCTGCGACACTGTTCGCAGGCCTGCTCAGCTCGACCGCCAACGCCGTAACAGACACTGTGACCATCAACCTGAGCGGCACCCTGACGCGTCCGCCCTGCAACCTGACCAGCAGCAAGACGCTGACCGCCAACTTCGGCAGCCTGCGTTATGACCAGGTGGCCGATGCCGCGCTGATCGACATCCCCCTCACCATGACCTGCCCGGCCAACTCGGTACTGGCGGTGAGCATTCTGGCAGCCCGCACGATTCAAGGCTCAACCACACAGGCCTCAACGGGCAAAACCAATCTGGCTTATTCATTGCTCTGGAACAGCGACAGCACGGCGGCCAACATTACCGGGACCAAACGCAACCTGACCAACCAGAGCGGCACGGTCGACCTGAGTATGAAAGCAAAGTTGATTGCCCTTGGTGCGTTGACCGAGGGTGCATTCAGCACTTCGGCTGTTATCAGTATCGAGTACCTGTGAGATGTCCATGCTCGCCAGAGTGAGCCTGTGGGTGGCGATGCTGTCCACCGCAGCGCTGTTGCTCAGCCCGGCCATCTGTGCAGAGGATGCCGCCCTGATAGAGGTGGGCGGCACTCTGATAAAACCACCCTGCACAGCCAACTTCCCGGCCTCGCAAAGCGTGGATATCCCCAAGACAAACCTCAACTCGCTGAACTCGGACATCACCGGCTGGACCGATGTCAGCCTGGACTTTCAATGCATCAAAGGCAGCCAGGTACACCTGCGTTTCAGCGCCGGCAATGGTGCTTTTGACAGCAGCACACTGCGCACCACGCTCGACAGACTGGGGCTGAAAACCCGCCTGAGCGACATGACCAGTACGTTGAAAGTGATTGACCTGAAGCTGGGCGAGCAATTGATCTTCCCGGTTGAAGAAACGCGGCTCAAGCTCCAGCTCTCAGTGCGGCCGGTCAAGACCGGGGAGGA